>JACKZZ010023050.1_pt1 | contig 33076 bp, 30 predicted proteins | sample 8027871 | NCBI WGS metagenome assembly JACKZZ01 (sample SAMN15724774, study PRJNA655200) | protist metagenome | isolation source: fluorescence activated cell sorting (FACS) single amplified genomes of... | place: USA: West Boothbay Harbor, Gulf of Maine | collected 2000-07-19
TTCTTGCACAATTAAGAGCAATAGGAGGAGATGTCAAGGATGAAGTGAAGCCCAAATCCAAGAACACGATGAGCATCGCAGAGCAAATCAAAGCAAAGGAGACACGACTTCTCAAGGTAAAACGTGAAGCGTTGGCGTTGAAAAAAGCTAAACGAATGGATGAATGTGTGCAATTGGTTAAAGAGGTGGTGAAACCTCTAAAGGCAGAAATTGAGTTGCTAAAATCCAAACAGGCATTGAAAGAGCAAGAAGATGAGGGTAATGATGATGAAGAAGTCGAAGTGACGGAGGAAGATATGAATGATCCTGAGCTTCTTGCACAATTAAGAGCAATAGGAGGAGATGTCAAGGATGAAGTGAAGCCCAAACCCAAGAACACGATGAGCATCGCAGAGCAAATCAAAGCAAAGGAGACACGACTTCTCAAGGTAACACGTGAAGCGTTGGCGTTGAAAAAAGCTAAACGAATGGATGAATGTGTGCAATTGATTAAGGATGTGGTGAAACCTTTAAAGGCAGAAATTGAGTTGCTAAAATCCAAACAGGCATTGAAAGAGCAAGAAGATGGGAGCGATGTGGAAGTCACAGAGGATGACATGAACGATCCTGAGCTTTTGGCTCAGTTACAACAAATGAATGATGATGACGATGATGATCATGATGAAAACAAAGTAACGCCCTCTCTCGTAGATCAAATAAAAGAAAAGGAAAAGCAACTTCGCGAAGCGAAAAAAGAAGCTTTGAGTTTGAAAAAAACAAATCGGTTGCAAGAATGTGTTCAAATGGTCCGACTCGTTGTGAAACCTTTGCAAGCAGAAATTGCTCAATTGAAGTTGAAAAATGAGAGTCATGGAGAGAAGCAGATGGGAATACTAGTAGAGAAGGACAAATCAACTTCCAAACCAACATCGTGCTCAGACAAAACACCTGATGAGATACGATTATGTACGTACTACAAGTATCACGAGCCTTCTCGACTCGAAGACAAAACCTTTGTCGCGAGGACTCTGAAACGCTATCAAGGAAACATTTCTCAGCTTTTTTCGGATCTCAAAAAAAAATACGGACCAGAACCCTCAGAAATTGTGTTGCAACTCAAAAACAGAGAAGCGGAGTACTTACAGGAAGCCATGCGTTTGCGAAAGTCTGGAGACAAGAAGGCATGTTCGATCATACTCAGTGAAGCCGATAAGTTGAAACGAGCAAGAGAAAATGTGAAATCTGGAAAGAAGATTGAAGTCTCTAAACTTCCGGAGGACATGTCCTCTCGACGTGTGAAACAAAATTCTGCAAAACGTAAAAAAAATATTGCGAAACTCAAAACGTTTTTGGAATCTGAAATCAATCGAACAAGAGACGAGACCCATAGAGAGATGTTGAAGTCTGATTTGAAAAAATTGACGAACTTGAAAGCGTCCCAATCTTTACCATCATATCATGTAGAAAATATTGTTACAACAGTTCCGGTGATAAATAATGATGTTCCCGAACATGCAATCAAGGTCAATATTGTAAAAACTTCGGGGGTCAAGACGGGTGGTTCTGCGTATGTGTTTTGTTGTCACGAGAGTCTTTTTTTTTTTTTCCCTTTATCCTGTCTCCTCTCCTCCACTCTCTTCTTATTTCTTCTTTTTCATCTTATCAGATACGTGGAGTTTGATCTCAATTTTCCGAAAGAAAAACAATATTTGGGTAAAACAAAAGCTTCGAGTAAGTGTGATTGGGACTATTTTGTCATGTTTGAAAATGTATTGAAATTGAAAGGTGGAGAAAGAGGCATTGCACGACGAGATCGTAAACTTCAAAGAGCAAAGGCTGAGTTTACGATTTGGAGAGAGGGTGGGTTTTTTAGTAGTGCCGTTCCGATAGGACGAGCTCTTGTACCCTTACAAGATTTGATGATAAAAAGCAAGATTAATGTTACTATTCCTGTTATTGCGATGAAGTCGAGAAAAAAAATTGGGGGTACGATATCAATTACGATACGAATTCGCGAAGCGTTGAAAGGTGGAGAAACGGAAAAGATTCAATCCAAGAAACTTGTCATCGATTGGTCTAAAGTGAAAGAAATAATACCTGAGAAGAGAACGAAAACTGTTAAAGCAACGAGTGTTGAAGCAACGATGACAGAGATGAAATCGAAACTCGATCAAAAAATCATTAAGGATCCTCACAATATTCAAATCATTCCGAGTTACGAATGCTTGAAAACAGAATTAATTATAACAAATAAATTGTTGGAGGCTGCACGAAAACGTAGTGCTGATTTTGACACTGTGATGCTTTTGGAGACTCGGTGTATGGTGATTCAAGGCAAAATCTCAATTATCGAAAGAGACTATGCTGAAGGAAAACTGACACCTGATTTATATTTTCCTCTACTTCAATCTGCAATGACTCGAGATCGTCAACTCGCTCTTTACTTCAAACAAAAAGGTCAAAAAAATGATGCTGTGCGTTGTCTACGACGATACAAGACGATGGCAAAAGAAATAAAGGATTTAAAGGAGAAATTTTCTCAAGCCTAAGATGAATGAAAGTGGGGAAGAGAGAGAGAGAGAGAGAGAGAGAGGGAGAGAGGGTGGGAGATGGATGGTTTGTGATAACTTTATATACATTATTATGTGAATAGTTAAATAATATCAATGCGAATTATCACGCATCAGCAGATGCACCGCCCTCCTCCTCTTCCCCCTTAGCTTCATCATCATCATCATCATCATCATCATCATCACTCTCACCACCACTCATATCCGGTTCTATAAACGCAATTTCCTCGCCATCCAAATGTCGCAAGACACGTAATGCCGGAGCACCCTCATCCTGATCACCATATGTTCCCAGAAACGATAAGTACATCGTCGTAATTCTCTTACGCTCCTTTCTTCTGCTTCCGACATTCATAATACCTGTCAAGTTTCTCTGCTCCTCGAGATCCTTAAATGTGAGATTGTGATTCGCGAGCCAATCCTTTGGAGCACATCGAAGTAGAAATGCAACCATCTCAATTCTCTTCAATACCTTGGATGAAGCTGCCTTGTTACCTTCAGTGAGATGAAAATGTATGAACACGTCCAAGAGTTTTTGACCTCGAGGTCTGGCGAAAGGATCTCTGATGTTACCGTAATCCAATCTATGTAGCAAGAGCAAAATATCCTCGTGCTTCTTGTCCAACTCACGCTGCGCATCGTCGTGTTCCTGCTGCTTCTCGTCTCTACATAGAATACAACCAAGACTAAACTCAGTTCCGTTCGGAGCGTGAAGATGGGCAAGTCTTAGAGGACAATCCATAGGATTGTTCGAGATTCGAGCTGGACACATAAAGTATTCCTCACAAGTACTGCTCTTGTGATACACTGATCCATCTTTGAAGATTCTTTTTCCAGTTCCTTCCTTCATCAGATTTTTTCCCGTCTTGTATTTCACTAGACTCTTCCACACTCCAGGTTTGTGACACTCTTTGCAGAAATGCGTATTGCCCCAACAATGAAAAGACGCGACGCGACAACAAAATCTACACTTGTATTGAATCCAATCCTTACCGTGACGAGGACAAGTCTCAATATTGTGTGCTCCACACGAAGAGCACAAGAGTTGCTTCGCGATCTCCTCATCATCTTCTTCTGAATCCTCGTCATCCCCAGCTGCACCACATATTTGATTTCCGGCAAAATAAGGTTTTTGACATTTGTAGCATTGATAGAACACGTAGATGTGCATCGCGAAAGCGAGAGGATTACCGTAGTATTCTCCCCAAGGCTCCACGATTTCTTTATGTTTCTCATTACCTTCGATTCGTAATCTGTTCAAAGCCATTTCGTTGACGCTATCCTCAAGAAGATTCCACCTTGCGATTTCATCCTTAAAAGCCCAGTGTTGTATCTTTTCTTTGCACAAAGGACATCTCGTGTGCTCGAATCTAATTCTATGTTTCGAACCGTAACCTCTTTTCACGAGATCCTTGAGACAATGATAGTGAAACAAATGTCCACACATTAATTGTACACACGGTGCAGCGCCCAGAGCTTCCGAGTAACATATCGTACAAAAATCGTCCGCGTTCTTGAGATTACATTTCAGACACGGAAGACAACTCGTGACATTTGATCCTGGCACGGCACCCTCCCATTGTACGCTCTCGATCCAGACAGATTGTTGTGAATGAGAATTTGCAGAGTTTTCGAACAAGACGCAAGGTCTTACGCTGTTCGAAACTTCCGAGAATTGAATACTTTGAATTCGATTGTTGATGAAAACAGACATGGTACGAGAACGCAAATCGAGTTCGAAACGAATTTCTGCTCCTGCTCCTGCTGTCTCTACTCTTTTTGGTATCTCCACACCTCGTTCAAAGAGAGTACCCGTTGAGGGTTGATAGAAGAAACAATCTGCGTGTGAAGCGTTGATTCGATATGCGTCGTGAGAATAGAACGGCACAGCGGAACGATCCTCAGATGCAAGCGTTGAGACGCATCCCAACAACATTTGTGTTTCTCTTCGAGCAGGTGCAAGTACCATCTTCCATTCTACTCTACCCCATTCGAAACTTCGATTCAACACAGCCAACTTTGATCCGTTTCCAGGATATGCCGAGACATGTAGTCCTTTGTTTGAAATTTCAAGATTTCCTGAACTCAACATGACGTCGAAACCAGCATCCACGACGTCTCCCAAAATTGAGGATTTTGAGTTCGGGGGAGAGAACTCACCTGATGTGTATGTGTGTGTGTGTGAGTGTTGAGAGGAAGTTGTGCATTGATTAAGAGAGAAAGTACGTACCTCGAATACCACCACAGAGATGCCCACACTCCAATCGACGTGGACAAGAATGTAAACGACGCTCAATACATTCTGCCTTGTCACAACACATGGAGAGTGTCGACAAGACTCGGGGAGACTTGATGTAAATACATGTGTTTGCATTGGTATCCTCAACGTCCACCTCCTCTTCCTCTTCATTGACCTCCTTTGTATCTCCAATAATTGTGATTTTTTCGTCGGGTAAAATATTCTTCTCCTCATAGCTTCGTTCTGCGTTGCAAAACTCACATCTTAAAGCCGCAGCGCGATTTTGAAATTGACAAATACCACAGAACCAATTGGTAACAATTTCGTTTCCTTCCTCTTCTTTATGTATTTCTTCTCGAGATGCCATGTTACATATTGCACATCTCTTGTGAAAGGTTTGATTCGAAAACGTACATCGAGAACAACGCCAATTTTTATTCTCGTCATCAATGGACGAAAACGTTTTCGTCGTTTCAGCGTCATGATCCTCTTCCGATGCGAGTTCAATAGCTGATGATGATACGATCTCTGAGGGAAAAAAGAGAGAGGAGGGCGAGGATGCCATGTTGTTGACCAACCACTCCGCAGCAGTCTCAATCGCGGGACCGGCTTCTTGTATAGCTTTTTTACATGCCGGTCTGGGAAAACCCATCCGTACGAGTTGAACGATGTTTTTCTGCTGAGCCAAACGTTTTTTTCTCGCGATCGCTTTTGCCTCGAGATCCAAGATACGTTGTCTCTCCAAATCTTCCGCCAAACGACGAAGAGATTCGTCTTGTCTTGCAATGACTTTTTTGTTGCAATGATCTGCAAAGATGGGTGGATCTTCGCACATCATCCACACGTTTGTGTCGACGACGTGTGCGAGATTTTGAAGTAAAATATCTTTCACGTCTTTCTTGTCTTTCTTCTCTTCGACAGCACGTATGAGCATACGAGCATGTGCACGCCGAACACCCATGTCTTGAAGTTTGTTTCGTTCCGTTGTAACAAGATTTCGAAGTCTCCTTACAGAATCGATACCTCTAGCCAAGAATCCATCGAGGTAAAGAAAGGCGATGCCACCAATGAGATGTAGAAGCATTCTTAGTAAAAAACATTCCTTACTGAGCAAAGCACCACGTGAGCATCGAAGATAAGAATGCGCTTGCTTTTCCAGTCGTCCTTTCCATGCTCTGGAAATCATTTTGATCGGAAATGGTGTTCTTCGAGGGCGCAATCTTTCAAAACAAAGAAGACGAACGCTGTCACCCGCGTTGTACAAAGAAACACCAGCAAGAAAAGGTTTCCGGGGAAGATCTTTGAACGCGATACCTTGAGAGACACCGTTGCGACTGAAAGAGAGCGTTCTGTTTTCACAATCAAGAATCACGTCGATAATGCAGGACGGATCTTTCCAATCACGACCATAGGATGCTCTTGCCGGTCCGTTGTGTCCACTCTTTCCATTTTCTTGATAGTATGCATATCCTAAATCGGTTTTATTGATGTATCCATCGGTATGAGGATTAAATGAGCTGACGACGATTCCTACTGTTGTTTTTGTTCCTTGCTGAACGAGCCAACGCCATCGAACGATACCTGAGCTCACAGCAGGTCCGACCAATGCCGATCCCGTGTTCCAATTTTTCTTGCTTTTCGTGACGGATCTACGATCATTCGAAACCTTGACGTCTTTTCCAGCACGATCCGTAAAGAATTCAGCGTGATCCTCAATAAATTGTTTTCCTAAAGTGCCGGAAAGATTCGTATCTACTCTTGGCTCTGCTTTGAGAGGAGCAAAGTTTCCAGCATTCACGACAAGACCATGACGATTATGACCACTACGATCCTCTACTTCCATAGATATCGTTCCGTTCACGTCGGGACAATAACTCATAGGCCAAACCCCGTACATTTTGGAGTTTGGACCTTGAACTCGGACGTGTGCGAAACGATTGATTTCTTGAGGAGTTCGAACACAACTCCAAAGACGTGTCTCGGACATATATCCCGAATAGAAATGTCCTACGTAGCTACCTCCTAAAGTGATACACATCTTTTTGAGAACGTTTTGAGGTCCAATCGATCCCTTGTGTTGAGTCTTCTTTGTGATCATGTTTTCTCCATCGATGTAGAGTGTAAAATTGCGAGACTGAGAGGAGTACGTACACGCCACGTGTACCCATCGCATCATCTTCTTCTTATCTAACTTTGCAGAAATTTCCGTTATGTTGATCTTGGGAAGTGATCCGTCAATGAAAGTTACCGAAACGATTCGTGCTTTGATCTCTCTCTTCATCGGATCGTACAACACACACATACCTGGCACGGGAGGTGGTGAATCATCGAACGACATTTCCTCCTCCTCCTCTTTCTTCTCATCATCATTATGATGATGAGACGGAGGATTCATCTCATTCCAAAGCAAGCCACCTTTAGAGAAGATCACACTCAAACCTCGATATCGATTCAGATTATCCAATTGAGCGTTTCCACTCATGATACTGTCGACTTGTTCCTCGTCCTCTGCCTCATCAAGAGAAAAGTGTTTCAGAGGTCGAGGTTTGATCCATGTTTCGAAGGTAAATGCGGCATATATTGACTGTCTCATCATTTCCGTGTCGTCACGTTCTTCTTCACTCGATATACTCTCTCGCGAGTCTACACAAACAAAGTTTTGATATCCACGAAGATTCAATATTGACATGTCATCCGAATATACTTTTGGTGCCAGAGACGGAGCTTTTTGCGACGTCGTACCACTCTGTTGCATCTGTGCACGTTCCAACATGAGACGTGAGATTGCAACACGATCCATCTTTTTCATTGCTTCCGATAACTCTTTTTGTACGTCTTTCAATGTTCTATCCGTAACAAGTTTCTTCTCGTCATCCTTGCTAGTACAATCCTGAAGTTTCGTTTCACAGAATCGACACTGATTCGTTTCCTCAAATCCGTCCCCTTTTGCATTTTGTTCACATGTCTTACCGATATGATACGGTGTTACACCACACTTGCTACAAAATGTTGTGCTGCATTCAAGACATCTTATACGAAAACGATTGAAATGCTTCAACGCATCTCCACTAATGAGTCCATGTTTTGTAAATGTCGTAGCAGGAGGTGCCTTGAGATCGTCTTGACATGGTACTCTCTCGATCATTGCTTTGCATGTTGTAGAGGCACATCGTACGTACTTGTCGCTTGACTTTACAAGATGCTCGAGTTTGGTAACACAGAACGTCTCGAATTCCTTTGACGACAACACAACATCCTCAATCACTTTAGATTCAAGAGGAATTGATCTCGTTCTCAACATTTTACGTGAGGACAGAGTTGAACACATACAAGTCTTATCGAAAACTCCAAGACGAGTACATCGAAAACAATAAAGAGGAGGTGTCGCACCGTGTTTCACGGAAGGAATATCTTTGGGAACCGGACGGTTGAGCAGCATCCGTGCGGCAGATTCTCGAATCATGGCAAAACACGTCAGCATGTTTTCTTCGTCTGCTTTAGAATCTTCTTCGTTCGATGCGATTGCTACGATATCCAACGGCACATCGTCATCGTTTGATTTTTTGATTTTGAAATCATCAAAGATTCTACTAATATTTGTGCCATTCAATGGTTTTCCATGATTTGAGGATGAATTCGATTCCCTTTTCAGTTGAAATGAAATTGATCCTGGTATGTTGCACAGAAGATCATAGATATATCCACAGTCTTTAGGAAGCACAGAGCGTGTACGTCGAAGTTTCAACGTTACCGGGGACACAACGCACGTCCTTTCGTTTTTGTAATCGAGAGGTAAGGGCAGAGTAATCTCCTCTTTAAGATTTTTTTCGTCTGTGAGACACATTTCAATAGATAATTTTACTTCTTTTTCGCTATTTTTTAACCATATGGAAAGTAGGGATGATGAAGAAGATGACAGGGAAATGTTTTGATCTGAGACGACGATCGAGATCGAGGAGATCTTCTTCGAAGTCTCAATTTCAAGCCAATACAAGATTCTTCCAGTCTTTGTGAATACATCCGAATATGTGATTTTCTATGGTGATAATAATAATGATGATGATGATGATAAGTGTGTGGTGATTCGTTGTTTTAAGATGAAGAAGAGAGGAGATGAAGACGCGACGAAAATCCGTACCGTTCTCGTCGCCGTCGATGTTTCTCGTTTTTTTCTTTTGATTTCTTCATATATTTCTATTGATGCTTCTTCAAAATTCCAATCTGATTTTGATAGAATTTTTATTGCAACTTCTTTATCACAATTTGAATATGAACACAACGAAGCGACCATGTCTTCACGATCTTCCTCTTCAGCTTTCATTCTTCTTGAAAAGATTTTTTTTCTCTAGAGAGGTGTCTCATTGATGTCTATATAGATATGCAAGTCATCATATCAGGATTACATAGAAGAAGTCTACCCCAAGCAGTCTTCTGGGAAATATATAATAATAATAATAATAATGGCTTTTTTTGATTTCCGTGGCAGCGGATGGCGGCGGACCCCAAAGTATACGATCCAAAATTCAAAACATTCAAATTTAAAAATAATATAATAAAATGTTCCCCACCAGACTGACTGAATCATCAATAATTTAAAGATTATAGAGCGGTTTAGACGATGTCAAGCCTGCGGTTTCGCAGCAGTTTCATAGATAGAAAAGGAAAAATCTAATGGAGAAGGAGGTTGATCAAAGATGGAATCGTTTCAAGGCAAGTTTAGCCCAACATTTAAAGACTGTACCATGTAAACAATCAGCACCTCTTGATAAGTACTATGATGCAGCAATGAAAGTATTGAAGACTGCGGAGAAGTATGAGGAGAAGAATAATCAACGATCGGTATATTTATATAATTTTTTTTTCTCGTTTTTACAAGAAAAAAAAGTCATTATCATCATTACAACAACACAATACACACAGACATATATGTTTTACTACCGATTTGTGTCCTTGTGTTGTCACACGATCGTATCACACCCGAATTATCACGATCCTTTGTTTAGAGAGGAGAAGCAATGGGCAAAGGAAGAATCGAAGAAGGCGATTATGGAGTTGGAAAACATAAAAGCCGCGATGAGAGAATCATGGAAAGCAGATTTCATTGATCGTAAGAGAAGAGTTGATGAAAGAGCGGAGGAGGAAAAGAGGAGGAAACGAGAGTTAGAAGAAAGAAAGAAAGAAGAGGAAGAAGAGAAGAAGACGGGTCTCAAAACATCATCAACGCTTCCCATTCCCGTACCACCACTTCAGAAGTCAGACAGTGCTTATCTTGATGCCATGCGATCTTTGAATATCGGAAGCGATTTGTACCCAGTCAAGCCATCTACGACAACGACGATGCCTACAAAGACACCCGCAACAGCAGCAGCATCCTCCTCGAAACGAAATTCTGGGATATATCCTGTTTTGGAGGAATCCGAAATTGAGACGAAACCTGTTGATGATCAAACAACATCACTGTATCCCACTTTAGAAGGTCCAGAGAATAAAGGAACAAATTCAAGGCCACCATCTTACGACAATATTGCTCGTGGTAAGGATTTATTACCACCTCCATCCTATGATGTGGTCGCGAAGTCAACGAAGAAGAAGAATGAAGACAGAATTCTCTCTGTTCGGATTTCTGAAGGTGTGTTCCCAGGTCAACCTCTTCAAGTCCGTGATCCACAATCAGGAAATGTTTTCAAAGTCACAACACCGAGTACGTCTCGCCCAGGGCAAGTCGTACAAGTTCGCGTGCCGAAATCACAACCACAACGACAACAAGATGATTCAACGAAACCTTCACCTCGAACCTCGACTTCCACGACGACGATACCTTCTCAACCAAGACGACCAACGGGAGTCTTTCATTCACCAAAGGAAATTCTGGATGCACCTCGAGGTTTCTCCTTACTTCCGGCTTACAAATGTCATCCAATACGATCCACGTCGACGGGTTTTAAATTTGAAAATCTTATTTCATCTGCACGTCCTATGCAAGTTACTCCGATCTCAAGATATCAATTCCTTCCAGACAAATCACTCATTACTCAGATCCGCAAGGAACTTTCCAAAAAACGACATGGTAAGGATGGGTTTTTCTACTATGTACTAGGACATCCGTATGGAAAACGTTTTGTGGACATCAAATTAGCTCGAGAAATGTCCATGGTGTTTCAAGCAAAAACGTTGCGAGATCAGGTATGGAAGGGAGAAAGGGTGTGTGTGGGGGGGTTCGTTTACTTTATTTGACACACACACACACACACACACACACGCACACACAGGTCCAACACGAGAGGCAATTCTTTAAATATCATCTCGGTCGAGGTGTTAAAACACCAAGAGGACTTTCTCCTCTCGGACGATCTCACTTTGAACATCTTTATGGTATTCTATCTCAAAATCCAAAATCAAGAGTCATAGCGAAAGTGCCGTGCCCACTTCAACAAACCGAGTACAATTTAGAAACTCAAAACCTTTCTACTTTGGTACATGAACGCTGGATGGATAACTTTGCAATGGATTGTTTGACAGCTGATATGAATCGTCGCCTCTTGAGGAAAGGTCAAGTTTTTCTTCCTACGATGTTTCAAACTCTTGTTGAAATCCATGCAGATAATGATATTTCGGACATGGTTCGAGGTGCAGTTACGGCAGTTATGAAGGCACAAGGTAGGACCAGAAGCAACGTCGCAATCATGAACGTATTTATTCCTTGGCTTCAGGGTGAGTGTCATTGGGCAATGGGTGTTGTGTCGTTTGAGCGAGGACGTTTGGAATACTTTGACTCCTTGCAATACTCTCCTTCAGATTCGACTCGAAACTCTCTTGAAAGAGCTGCGAGAGAGTTTCGAGCCAATCTTCCTCGGAGCTATCCGAGTTGTGGTGGCAGAGTCGTGAATCGAAGTCGAGAATGGAATGGAGGATACAAGCAAGGATATGTGAAAGGGCGTGCTGTGATTACGAGCGGTTCTTGTGGTTCCGTTGCGCTTCAAGCAGCATACACGATAGCTACTGGAAGATCTTTGAATTGGGGCTATGAAGATATGCCGTATTATAGATTGAATCAGATGTTGAGTTTGGTGGGAAGGTCTTATTTGACAAAAAGTACGGTGATTTCTACTTAACGAGGAACGGGAGGGGATGGGATTTGATTAGATGTTTTGATGTTGTGTTGTTTATTCTATATACAATTATTTCATTTTGCTATTTTGCTTACGGACTACACACACACACATACACAAACACACAGACATAACAAAGCACAGACAAATCATGCCAAATCAGCAGAGACGTACACTGTGGGAGGCACTTGATGAACTTGATTGAGAAGGGGTTTCTTTGCGTCTTGTTTCTTTTTCTTGCAGCAGCAACAGCAGAGACCGTAGTAGAAGATATTCTCAAGCGTGCAGCAAACAAAATCGAATGCCACACCGAGAATCTTCATTGCGATCGTCACAAGAAGTGCAATGATGAAAATACCAATAATTACTCCAAGAGTGACATTGAGCGCTGCCCAAGTCTGTTTTGTGAATGAAAAGTATGAGTGAATGGATAATGAAATTAAGTCTAATAGCAAAATAAATGAGCGAACGAAGTGAAACATCCGGAACTGAAAAAAAAAAGAAATAAAGAAAGAAAGAAAGAATAGAAGCTTACATCACTGCAGAATGAATCCAAGGGATTTTTGGTTTTTGCAGCATTTTGCCATACCCACTTACGACAGGATATTTCCTGCAAGTGAAAGAAGGAGAAGTGAGAATCGATTATTCGAAACGCGATACACAGAAAAAAAAAAAAAAAAAAAAAAAAAAAAAAAAAAAAAAAAAAAAAAAGAAAGAAAAACTCACGTCATCATGATCTTCATGATCTCCATGATCCCCATGATCTCCATGATCTGCAAATGCTACAACCATAGTAGATGCAAGCAATAATCCTTTGTTAATGGATCTGTTCATTTTTTTTTTCTTCCTGTGATTTTTGAGAGAACTATTTTTATTATTTTTATTATTTTTTAAGGAACAGTGTTTTTTCGCTCGTTTTCGCGCACTGGCTCCGTTCGTCGTCGTAGTACTTAATACTTAATACATAAAATCTAATAGATATACATAAAGAATTCCCCCTCTCAATTCTCAATCCACACCAAATTGCCAACGAGGTTTGATTTCCAAAGATCCGATCTCTTCTTCTCCGGTCCACGCCTCAATGCCCGCACTACGAGCTTCGTGAGCTGCCCACGCGATCATGGCTCCATTATCTGTACAAAGCTCCAAAGGAGGAAATGCAAGATCTTTATCGCATTCTTCACTGAGTTGACTTAATCTTTCACGTAATAATTTGTTTGCCGCTACTCCGCCACTAACTACGAGGCATGATATCTCAAGATTTTGTTTTTCGCAAACTTCTATAGCATTACGCGTACGATCGACTAAATGTGCCACAGCTTTGTCTTGAAAGGACGCAGCAAAATCACACACCATGCTGGAATCCTCAAAGAACATCGCATCATCATATTTTCGAATTGCATACAAGACCGCTGTCTTGAGCCCCGAAAAGGAAAAATCACACGACTTGTTGTGCTTGTGATTTTTCCGTAAAGGAATTGGTAAATTGGCAGGACACCGTGTTATATCTCCCTTCAAGGCAGCATTTTCAAGCGCAACACCACCGTGTCCAACAAAGGATTGAGTTAATCTCAGCATTCTCGCCACCTTATCAAAGGCTTCACCTGCCGCATCATCCTTTGTCGTTCCAAGACGACGGTACGTACCGTACTTCTCAACATGAACAAGCATTGTGTGTCCGCCCGAGGTTATCAGAGCAAGAAAAGGAAATTGCACATCTCGCTCAATTCTAGGCGCAAGTGTATGTGCTTCGATGTGATGTATTGGATAGAGTGGAAGGGAATTCTTAATTGAGATTTTCTTTGCTGCGTTCATTCCTTTTTCTAGAGAAAGGGCAAGTCCAGGCCCTCGAGTCACGGCAATCGCGTCGACGTTACTGATCTCACCAATTCCACTCTCCTTTACAGCTCGATCAATAACACCGGGTAAATTTTTCTCGTGATCCTTTGATGCCATCATCGGATGAATTCCTTGATACTTGTTCTGAAGATCCCATTGGGAAGCGATGACGTTTGACAAAATCGTCCCGTCCTCTCGAACGATCGACACTGCCGTATCGTCGCAGCTCGTCTCGATACCTAATATAATTGCAGCATCTGTACTAAAAAGACGAAAGTATTTAATGAATGTTAAGGATGTTGCTGCTCCTCGTGATGATGATCTTGATGCTATTCCGAGTGCAGCTCTTCGAAGCATGTTGTGAAGTTACTTTCTGGCGGTTTCGACGGTTTCTTCCATTCTCACTGATTTTGGGTTTTCGTTTTTTTTTCCCTATGAGATGAATACTAAAACAAATCTATATACGAATGTTGAGGAAGAGATTTTAGATGAAGATATTATCTTTGAATCATCATCGTCCTCAGATGAGGAAACAACAAAAATCACAGTTGATGAGGAGTATGAATGGGATGCAATGTGGCAAAGAGGTGAGTGAAGTAACGACGTCGTTTCTCAATTCATCACGACGTTCATTCGCCCATCATCATCATCATCATAATCATCACCATCATCGTCGTCGCCAGCTCTCGAAATGCCAAAGAACACCATCGAAGAAGAGGAAAAAAGAGTGAAGGAGATTTCACGTGTATCATCAAAGTTTGTTTCCACGAGTTTTAATATAGGTAAAGTTATAATCGAGGAATACGTTTCAAGAAAGAAAAAAAGAACGGTAAAAAAAATAAAGATTGGAGGTTTAGCGGGTGGCGAAAAGTTCGTGCAGATGGGAATCATGTTCAAATTTTCAAGAGACTGGAAACATGTGTATGGTGGAAATGATCATCTCGCAGCCAAAGCTGCGAATAATGAGCTTAGATCTCTACAAATAATTGCTACGGAGACGCAGCAAGGAGAACTCTCCGTACCTTTGACATGTCTCATCGATTATTTAGGATTTCGTCTCGTTGCATCGGCGATTGTACCTATTCATGGAAAAAAATCGTTGGTCACGGGCTCGCATGATTGTGGAATCACAATTCGATCCGATCAAGATAATACTTGCCCCGAGAGTAGTCGAAATGCGATTCGAAAAATTACGAAGATGTTGAATCTGAAAGTTCATCACGTTAAAAGTCCTTGTGGAGACGTGAAAACAGTGAGTCTCGCAGCAGATGTCGAGATTCATCACATCAAATCCAACGCAAACAATACTATGCGCAACGTATTGCTGGATGCAGCAAGATTAATGCCTCCAACCAAGCCCAAAAACAAATTTGATCATCTCACAAATCAATTTCGTCCCGAATTTATGATGAACCTTCACATCTTTGCGGAATCCAATCCTTCGCTTCCGTCAAACCTGAGTTCTGATGCGTATTCGCATTTCTCCAGAGACTTCAATGCAAATCAAGATGTGGACAAAGTAACAAAGTTTCTTTGTACGAGTATCGTAAGAAGAGTACGCGAGGATCTGCAAAGAGAGGTCAAATTTTGGAAATGTGATCTCTTGCCCGAGTTTTTACACAGAAGAGGTTTGAATTTAAGATATTTGGGAATGCTTCGACATTCGATGAAGCCTAAAAAGTTACGTGAAATCATTCTCACTGAGATCACTGCTCGGGTTTTGAAAAATGAAGTACGGGATGCGATGAGAAAAGAAATGTGTATTGCAGAAGAAGAAAATATGAAAAAAGAGAAGAAGGAAGAAGAAGAAACGAAGGTAGAGAAAAGCATTGAGGACGATGATGATCCATGTATGAGTCTCTTGAGACGAATTAGATACAGGTGTAAACGCAGTCGTGAAGTTAAAAACATGTTTTCGAAGTTGACTCTTGGTCAGGGAGATCAAATTAATCGAAATACATTTTTCAAAGCTCTGTATGAGTTTGATCTACTGTGGAATAAATGTGACGAGGATAAGATTTGGAGTGTGTTTGGTATTCATGACGGTGGTGTTGTGACCCGAAAAGTTTTTTATGATCTCGTCTCTGCAGTACCTGTGTTGGGATCAACAAATCATTCTCGTGACAAGGCACCTTCTTTTCAAAGAATCAAATCGTCTGACTGTGATGATTCACCTCGTCTGAGTCGTGCTACGTCATCATCACAAGATTTTCATCTTAAATGTAAGAAAATAATTTTATCCACGCTGAGTCTGATTTGTTCTCGTAAGTCCTCCACTTGGTGGACAAGTTCTGAACCAGGAAATTTGAAACGATCAGTTGTGAGAAAATTTCCAGGTGCTTTGAGTAAGGATGAGTTCAACAATGAGAGCGTCTCATTGGCTCCTTCAAATCCATCAAATTTGATTAAGAGACTTAAAGAACTTTTGTGCTTCGACTTGAATGAAGAGAGAAAAAAAAAGAAAAAGACACGAAAGAATATAAAGAAAAAGAACAACAAGAACAGAGCAAGAAGAAGGAGAAAGGAGGGCACATTCGAAAATGATGATGTATGGGGCTGTTTGAACAAATCAAAAGTTGCAATTATGATGGAGAATCGTGGTACACAAGAAGAAAACTACAACGGCGACGTTGAGGAAGATGCAGCTATAGAGGAACAAGACGATGAACTCTCTTGTCTACATTATGGATTATCGAACGGAAAATCAAAAATGTATCGTTTGAAAGACGTGACTCTTAAAATGAGATGCAAACACCTACATCTCAAGAGCAGCATTAAAGCTCGTGTGCTGCTTCGAGCAGCAATCTCGTCGGAACAACATTTTCGCAGACGTGTTCGTGACATGATGAGTTTTCAATCTTACGAAGAATTAAAGCATGCCAAGAACCTGTACCACCTCTCAACTGTAGAATTCAAGAATTGGACGACCATTCGTTGCAACGATTCCAATGCTCTGATTGGACATGCTGTATCTTTGCTTCGAAGAGCTTGTCTTCCGTTTTATGTAGAAAATATTGATGTTGAAATTATGTTTGAGGAAGCACGACGTTTGTTTGGTTTTGTGAAGAAGAAAAATAAACAACGATTGACTCTGATTGCTTTAGAATCGTCTGTTTTACTTCATCGTGGAATGCTTTCGAGAGCTTCCGTACTGGCCTCGAGTTTGATTGGTGAGTGTAAACATCATCAGCAAGGTTTGAAAAATGTTGATTGGAATTCACAGCTGATAGACGATGATTCTAGACGAGAAAGTGTCAACTTAACAAGAAGAGACAAAGCCGTGGCGCTTCATGTGAAGAGTATGTGTATCAGTGACTCTGCACTTGCAATTTTAATGCAACGAGAGTCTCAGAATTTATTGATGATGATCGATGAATATGATTGTGATGACACGACACGATCTTTGGATTCATGTTTTGAAGATTTTTTATCGCTCTTCGATGATACGAAGTTCGTTTCGTCTCTCTTCTCATCATCTTCATCATCATCGTTATCATCATCATCTCAAAATTTGTTGCTTCTCGCGTGTCAATCACTCGACTTCAACTCATCACGATTTCGAAAAGATCTCAAGAGTTTAGTAAGAATTATGTCAAAACTTATTTTTATCTGCTCAAAAGAAATATTATCGATCCTGTCACGTATGTTGCTACTCTTGCGAGACTCACTGTGTCCTCAAAATCAACTTGCTGCTTCAAATTTGTGTCATCGTTGTATTTTGCGTTGGAAAAAGGGCGAAATCAAGGACCGGCATGATGATGAGGAGGAGGATGATTTTTTCGAAGACTTCATGAAGCTTCATTTTGAGAAAACCATACCACCGCTTTTTTTTGGTGGTATATTTTCGTTTCCGGAGCAACAACAAGAACAGTTTCGACGTTTTAAGATTACGATAGGAAATGATTTTTACGGTTCAATGAGATGGAGAATATTCATAGAGACCTTACATCTTCACTACATTTCGAATGTGGAAATAACACTGGATCCATCCTTGTTCGATGATCATAATCGTGTGCTTCACCATGCACCGTATGAAATTGTGGGCATCGCAAGTACTTCTTTCTACTTTACTGTTATTGTGCATTTCAAGAGAGACGATGAAGGTAATCGTTCCTTTACAACACGTTGCAGGGTTAGACTTGATCAAAGGAGGACGAAGAGAGAGTTTTGGTTGAGTATAACCGGGGATTAAAAATTATGTATTTATTATATTCAAGCATAATCTTAAATAAATATGATAATGGTAAATCATTTTTTTATTTTTCTTGTTGAAGAGTTAGCTAGCTGCTAGCAATATCCGATTGATTGACGAGTCTAAAGAATTGAACATCGCCTCATAATAATCCATCTTCTCCTTCCCATTCCTTACTACTCCCCAAAAGATATTCTCATTCTCTTGCTTGGACATTCTTAAAATTTCTTCATCAAAACTTTTGTAAAAGAGTTTCAATGTATTCAGCATCGTGCTGTTGATCAATGCTTTCATGTACGCGTCATGACCAGAAACTACTTGTGACGCCTTGTTTGCATGTGACGCGTTGATAACTACGGCGTGACAAGACGAAGAAATTATAGACGTTGGGCTCAATGATTGAGAATCCACCTCTTCTTTCTTCAAAAGAGGACAAAAACCAAATCGTTCTCCAAGACGATTCAATACTTCGCTGGGATGTTCGATGTAGTATCTCATAGGGAGAACTATGAATTGAGATTTGTCAAAAATTGAAAACCAGTGTAGAAGCTGGGAACTATACATGCTACGACAAAGACCACGTTGACAACACTTGGGAAACAATTCTGATTTGGATATGCCATCAATTTGCATACAACTCAATATCATTGCCATTTGCGCTTCTAACCACGGCACAAAAAGATTCGCAGCTTCCTCATGCGACAAAGAAGCATTCAAATGTTTCTCACGTACACGAAGATGTACGTCCCACGAAATATCATCGTAATGTTTTTCGACGTACGCATCGAAGTCCTTCCATAGTATAAATCTTCTTGACTTTACAAAATGTGTACTCATGAAATGGTACTCTGATATCAAACGATCGATAGGATTGCGCATAGTTACGATGAAATTGATTTCTGGAGAGATATTTGCGTACGTTCTCGCGATTCGAATCGGAGCAAGAGGTGAGGAAAGCATCGGAGTACAGTCAGCAGATCGTAAAAACGTCGAATGACACATTGGATAGTGTTCAAGATATTGTTTGAGGTCTCCATAGTATTCCTTAAAGTCGCCTCCAAAATAATGCTTCTCCTTCCAGAAAAAAGTCGGTTCGTCTCGAATCGGAACTCCAGTCGTCAAGACTTGCGAGAACGTATTTCTCATATCTAATGCTAAAGAAGTCGTACCTGTTTTCTGAGGACCTAAAATAAATATAGATGGTGCGAGATGGTTCTGGATGCATGTCGTCTTTGTATCACATCGTAAAACGAAGAATGCCAGGATGAAATATGTGATCATATTCACCGGAGGACAGCAGGTTGTTTTCAACGGTTTTCCAGTTTCACAGGTTTGGAGTTTCACTGACTGGAAGAGACAGATCAGATTCTACATCCATTCATCCATTCTCGCATCCGTCAAGTTACCACACACAAATGTTGTGGATCAACATCGCGCTTTGGTATGTATCTTCCGTCATATGTACCACTCTGACGAGAGAAATCGATTTTGTCTCAAAACTCCTATTGACGACAAATCAATTCTTCGTGGCAACTTTATGTTCTTTCTTAGCGTGTCGTTGTCGTCCGTCGATTCTCAAAAAGTCACAAACAACAAAAATGTGGTTACTGGCAACATCGTTCATGATCGGAATGCTTTCATTGAATCTAGCAATTGGATCCATGCACGTTTCGCTTGCCATGACGATAAGAGCAACTGAACCTATATTTACGTTGTTTCTTTCCCCCATTTTTTTGTCAAATTACAAGTTTCCCACCAACCATTACGCTTTAATTTCTTTGATTCCGATCGTTGTGGGTGCCGGTCTCTCATCTTTGAGTTCCACAGATTTTACTGTAATTGGACTGTGTATGATATGTATTTCGAATCTATCCTTCGCGACTAGAGCAATTTACTATAAAGACACAAAGAGGGAATCAGGATTGAATTCCTTCGAGATGTTCTATTACATTTCTCGAAACGCATCTCTGATGTATGCTTCTCTGTGCTTTCTTTCGTACTCGTTCTCATCATCTGCCTCATCAAAAGAAATGAAAGATTCAATTCTTCTTGTAATCACGAATCGATCATATTTATTCATGCTTCTCGCAAACGGCATTTGCTTTTTTGCATATTTACAACTCTCTGTTGTTGTTCTATCAAAGGTAAGTGCAATTACGCATGGTGTCATGAACTCCATGCGTCGCCCAGTCACAATTGCGGTATCTGCAATGTGGTTTAATCGCAGTTTATCCAATCCCAACAAAATCGGTATCTTCATGGCATGTGTGGGATCGATGATGTACACTTTGTCAAAGACGAAGAAGAGCAAAATTCTTGATGGTGATAATGATGGATGTGAGGGGAGTTTGAAAAAGAAGAAGAGAAAATAAATGTTGCTTATATATGTAATTACCCCCGTACGTGTGATATTATAAAAGCTCAAATGTAATATATTTCTATCCCTCAAAAGATTTCTCCGAAAAGTGTTGATAGGCCAGTGTAGTTCTGTAGTGATTATGAGTTCCCACGAAGTTCAAACACTCTTTTCGTAGAGGGAAGAACAAGATTGTAACCATCATTACCACTACTGTTGTCTTGATTTTGATCGAATCCAAATCGAACGAAAAGACCAAGTTGACATAAAGATACGAGAACACCCACACTGTTGGGAAACCAAATGTAAGCATCGTTCATTTCGTATGCCCCGAGAAAGAACCACAGAGAACCACACACGAAACTTGCCAGTGCCAAGGGTGCGGATAAACTTTTCGTGGAACGCATTTTAATAGCGCGAGAAAATTCTACAACGGGAGCAGAAAACATTGCAATATTTGAGACCACACCAATCATACCCAACGAATTCAGAGTCGTGTTTGATGGCAAATCATTGCTACTCCATACAACCAAAAGATCCGTGACGCAAGCTAGACACATGATCGAAATAAATATCAAAGCGTACATAAACAACTTTCTCGCTCTGTTTCTCTCAACAGGACGCTTACAAAGACGAATAAACGTCAACATGCAAACTGTGCATGATATGATACCACACAAATTGCACACTACCAATGGTATAATATTACGTGTGAGTACCTGAGGTAATTAATAAATCGTGAGATATTACCGTGAGACGATGTGTTGATGAATGATAATAATGATCATAATAAAAACTGTGACGAATTATGTTGTGTAGAACACACAAAAAAAATCATGACCATCGAATATACTTGTCGTTTTTCCGACATCGTTTTTTTTTCTCGGACTTACGCCGTACAAGGTCCACAGACTTGCATTTGAAAGCATGGCACAATAAGGCAATGGCACTAATGATCCTGTTGATTTTGTCATGATCATATTACGAACATCAAAGAGCGGAGTCACGTTAAGAGCAACTGCTGAAAACAAAGCCAAGATTCGCAGCATCATCTAAGACGATCGTGGAATCACACGATCGTGCGTGCCGTGCGTGATAACGAGCAACGCGAGAAACACGAGAGAAACGAGACTGTATCTTCTCATATGAGATAGGTAGGTGGTAGGCGCAATATTTTTTATTAACCACAAAAGCTTAGAATGAACAAGTTCTTAACTAACTAACGTTGTTCATTTCATATATATGTCATATCACACACACACACACACACACATACACGCACACACATACATACATGGTATGGCGTTTTTTTTTTTTTTTTTTAGTAGTGGTCAGGGTCGTGCTCACGAAGCCAACAGAACTTTGTCGTTTGAGAAACACTTTTCTCATCAGACAATGAATCCAAGATGGACATGTCCTTCGAAGTAAGTTCAAAATCAAAAATATTTGCGTTCTCGATCATTCTATCCTTGGAAGTCGTTTTGGGTACGACAACCATGCCATGCTGCACAGCCCATCTCAGAAGAATCTGAGCAGGAGTGCGATGATGAGATTTTGCAATTTGATTAATCTTTTCGTGCTTCAGAAGCGTGTCGCCACCGCTACCAAGAGATGCGTAGGCTTGAAATACAATGCCGTGCTTGGAACAAATTTCGCGAACTTTTGTTGCAGGAAGAAACGGATGACACTCGTTTTGTACTACCACAGGTTTCAAGATTTTCTCCTTCTCACAGAAACGAATCAACTCATCAAGTTGTCTTGCAGAAAAGTTACACACACCCACAGCACGAACAGATTTTGTGGGACCAGAACTCTGTACCATCTCCTTAAAGGTTTGTAATCTCATCTCCGCAGACCAATCTTTGGGAACTCGAATCTCATCGTTACCTTCAATATCATCACGTTTCTTGCTATCCCATCCCCATACTTTGTCCTTACATTTTCGAACGGGAGGTTTACTCAAATGACGACCAGGTCCAGGCCAGTGCATGAGAAAGAGATCGATATACTCACAATCCAACTTTTTCAAGCTGGAACGCAACGCAGCTTGCATTTTTGATTTGTTGGAAGACGTTAAACCTTGATGCGATCTCCAAAGCTTGGTCTGAACATAAATATCTCTACGCTCACGGATTCCACTGTTCACAATTGATCGTACAGCTTGACCACATCCCGCTTCGTTGTTGTAGATCGAAGCTGTGTCGATTCCGCCATACGCCTGTTCTCTGAGCGCAGCGCTCTGTTTTCCGAGCGAGAGAGCTGTCTTACAAGGTGACGTGGGTTGTTTCATACGATACGTTCCCAATTGAATCGTTGGAATATATGCACCTGTCAATAGACGTTTTCTCGTCATATCAATTTTTCTTCGTTTGGGATCCTTGTTTTCCATTTGATTTGATTATGTGATGTTAGATCCAAAAAAAGTGTTTTTTTCGTTTTCGTTTTTCTTTTTTTGGGTGGCGGGTGGCGGGAGGCATCAGTTTTGCCTGCTGCTGCTGCTCGCCTGCTCCCAAGCATTCCAGCATCCAGCATCTGATACAGAGATCTTGAAAGAAAAATTGAAAAAAAAAAAAATTATGGGCACATCAGGCTCGAAACAAAACCTTTTTACGACTGTGCATTATGGAGTTCACGATCTCAAAGGAAGGAGACCTACGATGGAAGATGCACATGTTTTGGAGAAGGATTTATTTGGAGTTAGAGAGAGGTATTTTTGTTTTATTTTATTTATACTCTACAAATTAAAAACGAAAGGAACACGATATTTCGTTACCCATTTCTTATCATTATCATTATCATCACACACACACAAACACAGATATTTTTTTGCTGTTTATGATGGACATGGTGGAGACCAAGTATCAAAGTTTGCATCGATTCATATGCTAGAACAACTCAAAAAAATGAGAGCCATGAGATCTAAAGGAACGTCGGAGACGAGTCTCGGAAAGTGTTTAAAGAAAGCTCATATTCAAGTTGACAAATCTCTTCGGAATGAGAAACCTAAAGGTTATTGTATTGCTGATTTTTGTGGATGTACAGCAATATCGTGTATCGTGACTAGAACTCATTACATCGTAGCAAATTTAGGAGACTCGAGAGCGCTTCTCGTTACTTCTGGTAAAGCAGTTCCGATGTCCATAGATCACAAGCCTTTCGATGATGATGAGAAAGCCAGAATAGAACGAGCAGGGGGTAAAGTCTTTTGGGGTAGAGTGAACGGGAAACTAGCGGTATCTAGGGCGATCGGTGATTTTGTACAAAAAGGAGACGAAAATGTGAAACCCGAGAATCAAATGGTAACCATAGTACCTGAGATAAGGATATTCGACAGAAAAAAAGATGATTCATTTGTCGTTTTGGCATGCGACGGTGTATGGGATGTTCTCTCTAATGAAGATGTCGCGAATCTTTTAACTACAGCGTACGTAATGAGAAAGTTGCTGCGTGGGAGAGAGTTTTATTTTTTTATTTTTTTTTCTCGTTTTCTTTATCTTCTCTTTATGTGCGCACGTGTGTGTTCTTTTAAAATTCATCATCTCAACAATGAAATGAAAAATCGCTGCAGGTACAAAAAAGGTGAAAAGGATTGCAATGTTCTTGCAAAGTTGCTCGTTGAAGCAGCATTCAACAAAGGAAGTACGGATAATATTACAGCAGTCGTAGCGAAAATTGATTCACCTCCTGAGGATGAGGGTGAGAAAGATAATTAATTTTTGCATTATATTCTTTTGTTTATCGTGCTCATACACTCATTATGAAGTCCCATCATTTTTATTTCGACATTACTTTTGTTGTGTAGGATATTTTGTGTATCTGTGCGCTCGTGTGTGTAATTATTTAGTTACTCGTATCTCAGAAACTAATCATTATTATATTCAAGGATTTTTTTGTTTGTTACACAGCCATTTTACTCGCCCTCTCCGATTCTGATTTCTCCTTGCATATCCACATTGTCCACCAAAAGAATTCAAGGGGTACAACTGCACCGTAAACTAAAACAAGCCATTTCGTACCGTACGTCAAGTAAGGTGCAGAACTTTCACAATCGGAATCACTCGTATACCACATGATTCCTAAAACGATCCAAATCAATTGAAGTAAGAAAAAAGTACCCACGACTGAGGGTGATCTAGTTGTTGACCTCTGCGACATATACTTCGATATTGGCACTGCAAATTGAAGTAAAGCTATCAAAGCTAACTGTATCACGACAAACGTGTAAAGTGGAAACTCGCACTTTTCGTCCGCGATCGTGCCCCTAAACAAACATTCCAATCCGAATCCGAACATAAAAAAGTTTGCTACAAGAACAGCTGCATCAGCCCATGTGTGACCATATCTAAATAGTTTTTTGTTTTGAAGAGTGTGAGTTATTGATGAATAATGAGATGATGATTTTGAATTTGTTTGCTTATTTATATGTATCACGTTTTACACGAAAAATATATAGAGAAGAACAAGATTTGTATACGAAATTCGAGTACAATCTTGTGTCACCTTATGTAGACATAAAAATCTTCATATGAAGAGAGAATCATAGTGGGGAAATTATGTGTGGGAGAGAGAGAAACATAATATATGGAGAGAAAGATTTCACATATTGAGGGATGACTTACAAACCAGTCTCCATGTTGATTTTTTTTTTTCTTTCACCGTTTCATATTTTTCATAATTTTCCAATTTTGGAAATTCATTCTTCAGTTTCTCATAGTGAGTTTCCTCCAGAGGTCTCAATCAATCATCCTGTGAGATTCTCAAAAAAAAAAAAAAAAAAAGAACATGGAGAAAGAAGTGGAGAAAGAGTTGTGGAAGGGTAGTATTGCAACAATTATAAATTTGCACAAGGATGACGTAACATCAGTAGAATCACCTCCACCTTTGCTTGTACGACGTACTCTCTTATCGTTCTTATCTTCCCAACATATTTTTTATTAAAAATACGACTCTCTTTCTTAAATAGATACGAGCACCTCGAATGGGATTCTTTACGAGTATTATCGATACGGTTTGCTCACATTTCAATGTTGAGGATATGAAAGATAAGATTTGGTTCTCCACAGCTGATGATAAACCAATTCAGTGGCATCTTCCGATAGGATTTTTGTACGACATCGCGAAATCGTCGACTTCGAAAGACGATTTGCTTCCTTGGACTCTGATCGTTCGATTTTCAAAGTTTCCATCAAACTCGATTCTAGAGTTGGCAGATAAAAATGCTGCTGAGGAGAATTTCTTTCACTCTTTAAAGCAGGCTGTGTATATTCAACGTGGTTCTGCCAAATCTGTGATGAGTATAACAAGATCGGAACAGTCTGAAATGTGGGACGCCGTGACAAAATGTTCGTTTGTACCATCATCTCACTTCATTTCTTTCTTTGTTTCTTTGTTCTATCTTTTTCTCATTCTGGTCTCTCATTTCAAAACAAAATGTATACAGGTAATTATTTTGAATTCAAAGATGCACAAGAAAAAATAGATACGAAGGAAAAAATTCGAAAAGTTGCGGTTCGGATATTTCAAGGGACGATGCCACTTCTTCAAAAATCCTTATCATTTGAGAGCGAGGGAAAATCTGTTGATTTGATCACATCACTTTCAAAAATTGGCAAAAACATAAACCATGTGTCCAAACGTATGTTCATACATGGAATCGAAGTCTCGAAATTTGGAAGCATGTCACTCATATCCGTATACGAAACGTATAAACATCCTGATAATTTTCTTTACGTTGTGTTTGATGCTTGAATACTACTTCTTGTTGTTCTTGGGTGATGATGATGGTAGTGTGGAAACTTTTAAAATATTTCCCGCTTAAACAAAATAAAACAACATCACACACCACCACACTACTAATTACGACCATCAATCATTCAAACAAACATCAACTCATATAATTTCTCTCTATTTGCTTTCAGCTTTCTCGTCACTCTTATCTGTGAATTCAGCATCCTGCTCGTTCGAAGCACTGGCATCATCAGCACCTCCGGCCTGACGATTAAGTGCAGTACCGATCTTCATCGCTGCTTCGGAAAGATTCTTGGAATTCTCCTTCAACGTATCCAACTCCTCATTCTCCAATGATGCTTTAGCTGCCTCCAGTGCAGACTCTACGTCCTTTACCTCGTCATCGGAGAGTTTCTCACGATGCTCATTGAGCTCCTTCTCAGTACGATACACGAGAGAATCGACCTCGTTCTTTGCCTCAATCGTTTCTTTTCTCGTCTTATCGGCCTCAGCATTCATCTCAGCTTCTTGAACCATCTTCTCAATATCAGCATCGCTCAATCCTCCTGAACTCTGAATCACTACGGACTGCTCCTTACCAGTAGCTTTGTCCTTCGCAGATACGTTCACGATACCGTTGGCATCAATATCGAACGTGACCTCGATTTGAGGTACTCCACGAGGAGCTGGCGCAATACCCACTAAATCGAACTGACCGAGAAGTTTGTTATCGGCAGCCATCTCTCTCTCACCTTGAAGAACCTTGATTCCAACCTGAGGCTGATTATCAGCAGCTGTGGAGAACACGTTAGACTTCTTCGTGGGGATGGACGTATTTCTGGAAATCAATCGTGTGAAAACACCTCCCAAAGTCTCGATACCGAGAGAAAGAGGAGTCACATCGATGAGCAAAATATCCTTCACATCTCCTCTGAGAACACCACCCTGCACTGCAGCACCCACAGCAACGACTTCGTCGGGATTCACGTTCTTCGAGGGTTGTTTACCGAAGAATTTCTCAACGGCAGAGATGACTTGAGGAGAACGCGTCATTCCTCCGACCAACAAGACGTCAGCGAGATCTCCCTTGGAGAGACCACTATCCTTTAAGGCCCTGCGACAAGGTTCAATGGAGCGTTGAACGAGATCATCTACGAGCTTCTCGAATTGAGTTCTCGTGACGGTAAGGTTCAAGTGCTTGGGTCCAGATGCATCTGCCGTAATGAAAGGAAGCGAAATCTCTGTTTGTGCCAATCCGTCCAACTCACGCTTGCACTTCTCTGCAGCTTCACGAAGACGTTGCATGGCAAGCTTATCACCCGAAAGATCAATTCCTTGTTCCTTTTTGAACTCAGAGATGAGATGATGAAGAAGACGCTCATCGAAATCCTCTCCGCCCAATACGGTATCTCCCGCAGTGGATTTCACTTCGAAGACACCTCCCGAGATCTCGAGAATGGATACATCAAAGGTACCACCACCAAGATCGTACACGGCAATGATCTTATCATCCTTGTCCATACCATACGCAAGAGCGGCAGCAGTGGGCTCATTGATGATACGAAGAACATCCAATCCCGCAATTCTTCCAGCATCTTTGGTTGCAGTTCTTTGAGCGTCGTTAAAGTACGCGGGAACCGTGACTACGGCTTGTCCAACGCTTCGTCCCAAGAATCCATCAGCAGTTTCTTTCATGTTGCTGAGTACCTGTAAAGAGAGGGGGGGGGGGGATTTTGATGATGATGATGATGATGATTTTTCGAGCGAGCGAGATAATACTTAAAAAATACGTACGAAACTTCCGATCTGAGAAGGAGAATACTTCTTTCCATCAACTTGTACCCATGCGTCTCCGTTATCACCCTTGACGATGTCATATGCCACAGATTTTTGAATGTCTTTTACCTCCTTTGATTCAAAATTTCTTCCGATTAATCTTTTGGCAGCATACACGGTACCTTCTGGATTCATAGCAGCTTGACGCTTCGCGGCAGCTCCGACCACTCTTCCTTCGCTGGTAAATGCGACAACACTTGGAGTTGTCCTGGAACCCGAAGCATTCTCAATCACTCTCGGATTAGAACCCTCCATGATTGCAACGCATGAGTTTGTTGTTCCCAAATCGATTCCGATCACATCTCCTTGCACGTTTCCTGAGGAAAGCGCTCTGAACGTGTTCGTGAAACGATTGGAACGTCTCACTAAAAGTTTCGTGATATTAGATGCCATGTTTTTTTTCTCTTATTATATATAATGTAAAATTTCACCTGTTTCATTATTGTGAATATGATTTAGATATATGTATATTATAAAAGAGAGAAAGAGAATAAAACGTACTGTTATTATTTTTGTGTGGTTTCCTGTGGAATTTTTGCTAACACGTGCCTTTTTTTTTGTGACCGAGATTCCCACACCACAGAACGCGTGTGCTACCAAGATCTATATTGTGCATTGCGCTGTATGCATAAGTTAGTTTATCGGGGAATATACATACTTTAAAACTGCTGTAACGCTTGTTAAATGATGATGAGTGTGTGTATATATATAAGATAAGCCAAGAAGTGTGTTAGAGGTTTTCTCAATCTTGTAAACTTTGATATATATATAAATAATAAAACAAAGCCGCTGCTGCCGGTCACACTCTGCATGCGATCCGCCGAGTACATAATACTATCGGCAGCAGGATATGATACTAGTATACTATCACACCCTCATCAAAAAGAAAGATTTTTCTTTATTTACAAAAAAATCAAATAAACAAAATGTCGGGAGTCACCCTTAAGAAAAGAGGAAGAGGTAGAGGAAGAGGAAGAGGAAAGAATAAACAAAAAAGTTCCAGTCCTTTTGGAACACTTCAGTCTTCAAAAAAAAAAACGGAAGCCACAAATCGAATCAACAACGAGATCTCGAAAAAGCAAATCCCGTTAGACGCTCAAGTATTTTCGCTTTGGGCTGACGATAAGGATAATCTTCACGAACTTCGCATTTCTGTCACAGCAACGGAAGGTCTATACAAGGGAATTCCTCTTGTATTTGAGATTCATATTCCCCATAAAGACGATGCAATGTATCCAAATCATCAACCGGAGGTCAATTTGGTCTCTGGATACAAAATTATTCATCCGAACATTAATCACGACGGAAACACGTGTCTTGGATATCGAAGAGAAAATCCTTGGAAAGCTACGATGGGATTGAAGACCGTGGCGTGGAGCATTTTAGGTGTACTTCATTGTCCGAATGCGGACAATGCTCAGGAGGGATGTAAAGATATAGCGAAACTCATGAGAGAGAACGTTTCCAAATTCGAAGACGCGGTGAGAAAAGGTTTACAAGGAAAGACCTGTTTTGACAAATCGTGGCCATCTGCTGATGCGATGAAAAAACTTTCGAAAAGTGTTGGAAAACCCAGCTCCAAAGCATATTTTATTGCAGGATTGAATGCGGAAACCAACACTACAGAAGGCATGGGATATATTTAGTGTCCGCACGAGATGCAAATTAATAATAATAATAATACTCGTAATAATAATAAATACCTGTAACCGCATAATAATAATACACGCATACTCGTATAAATTTAATGATCATTCAGATTCTCACCTTTTGTTGGACACTTTGATTTATTGTCGTCGTCATCTTTTTCACAATGATGTGGCAATTCCAAAGAAGAAGAAGAAGAAGAAGAAGTAACAGAACTTTTAGAATTCCACCATAAATTCTTCCTCTTCTCTAAGTCTTTAAAGACATGATCGAATCCCCCGTAGAAGAAAGAGAAACATACACCAAAGAAACATCCCCATCCTGTTTTCAAAGCCACAGTCGCTGAAGCTGTCGAAAGTATTATGATAAGTTCGGAGATATCATCATCATCATCATCATCATCGTTTCTACTTCTGAGTAAATGTACAACTCCAGCCTTGGACAAGCCCAATCCAGAGAAAAAGAGAAGTACACCCAATATTGCATGAGGATAATTCTCCAAGATGGTGGATGCAGCACTACCTGACAACAACGCAAATAAAATTTTCATGAGACCCAAAAACATAATCGAGCTTCCTCCTCTTGCTCCGAATTGATATTGAGCAGATAAGCCTCCAGCTGTGTTCAACAGAGAAAGAGAGAGAAAGAGGATAAAAAGAAAATTGAGTCATGGCTTGTTTACGTGTGTACTAAAAAAAAAAAAAAAAGCGATGTGGAATTGGTAATAAGAGAGAGAGAGAGAGAGAATCGACGTACCACCATGACACATTGGAATAGAACCGAAAGGTAAAGTTAGAAGATTCATCAATCCCACCGATCTTGCCACGGAGCGTCTCGTCATCTTCTTCGAGTCTTCATCTTTGAAGTAGTTATGATTGTTCAAATCACAAACAGAAACGACGCTGTTTAAAGTAGTTAAAGGAAGTTGTGCGAATCCAGCAAGCCAAAATCCATTCAACACGTCTTTAAAACTCAGATCTGAGACCGAGATGTGTACGGGTATCTCGGGTTCACCATCAAGATCTTTCTCCACAATGCTTCGAACCATGGCTATCAAGAAACCCACAATAACGGAGATAAGTGCAACGGGAATCAAGTGTCGAGATTTTTTGTGCTGTACCATGAGCGTAAAGACCATACAAAGACCACCTAACAGAATACAATCAGGATCAGACGCGATTGAAAGATCTGTCATTAATTCCAAACCCTTTACGGACATCGTAATACCAAGTCCCAATTGAAGTCCTCTTACGATTGCAATCGGAGTGATATAATTTATTGTTTCGATGAGACCCGTTTGTCCGAGGAAGAATATAATGATCGACACGGAGAGGCCCGCACCGATTACCTCATTTTTTGATAAATCTTCCGTGATCGCAACGGCAGCAATCGTTTTCATGGGCTGAACTGGAATTGGACTGTCCCAAAGTAATCCAGTCACGAAATTTGCAACTCCAGCTGCGTTTCAGACAAAAGAATGAGAGGGAGAGAGAGAGAGAGAGAGAGAGAATGAACCCTCGAAAATCCGACGTACCCCAAAAAAGCGCAGACGTGAAATTTGCGACGATGTTTCCGTCACGATCTACGACGTTCGCCATGTTAAGTAAAAGAGGTAAGAATGTGCCAAGATCACCCGTAGAACCTGATATTTCTTGAAGTGTCAAATTATCCCATCTTGATCTCAACAGGAGTAGAAAGCTCCGTCCTCTGCGAATCATCATTGCGTTTTTCACGTTTTTTCACGGTTTCACTCATGTGGTCATCTTGGGTCTCCACGCTCCCCTCGGCCTCTCCTGAAATGCATTCAAGAATTTCTCAAGATGGAGGATCTGAGTAAAACCATAAATAAATCTCTTTGGGTTTTGATTTCTTCATCATTCGAAGAGGAAATCAGAAAATTCTTAATGTCTAAACTAAAATCTGAAGAAATAGTAAACAAAATCGTAGTGAGAGGAAGATTTGAGAAAAATATACCAGAAATCTTTTTTTCAAAGAAAGAATGTATCAGTGAACAACTCCTATTTTCGATTGGGTATGTTCTTGAAAGTGGAAAAATATTATCAAGCAATTCAAATCACTTGAAGGAAAAGGGATTGATATTTCTAGTAGAACTTGCAAAACGATTCGAATCTGAACTTACGACGTTTCGACCTCCTCGAAGATCGCTGATTGGATTTTATACCAACAAAGACAAGATGAATTTGAGTATCGCGTTGGAGCGTGACAAGAACACGAAAATTCGAGCTGTGAAAATATTTTTCGTTGAAGATGCGCATGAATGCAATGCCCCTTTGGGTATGTTTATCTCTTTGCTGTCTTCCATCTTTCTTCTACTCTGCTGTGTTTATTGTTATTTCCTCTTCGACTTCACTTCGACTTCCCCCCACCCCTCAAAATCCAGGTTTGATCGCAAAGAATCTTCAACGCAAGAAGAATAAGAAAGTTGGTTTCATGCTATGTGAAGTTTTTCCCAAAGCATTGTCTTTTCGAGGGTTACATGTACATCCATATTACCGAGGACGTGGTCTATCCAAACTGTTTATCGCGATATGGATTCGACTCTGTCATATACTTCGGTTTGAGTGTCGTACTGCAATGATGGACAAACCACTACTTGCTCTGACTCTTCAAAATCTTGGATTTTGTGTGGATAAAGAGAACAATGGAATCCAAATCGAAATTGAGTCACCAAAACGATGTTGTGATATAAATGACAATTCTATCATTCATATATGGGGGAAAAATACGAAACACATTCACACGAAATATAGTAAGTCTTACTGCAAGAAGCAAAACATTTCGATTCTATCCATTCGACCATCAAAAAGTAAATCCGTTCGTGTATGTTGCAAATATACTGCACCAAAAGAAGGTGGTACATTGCGACTTGATGAGAACGTATCGAAGCGAAATCTTATTAACGGCACGTTGCTGTTCTACTCTCCTCGTCTCCTTGCTTTCATATCAAATCTTTGTCACGGGATTTAATATTTATTTATTGATTGTTCTTATACACCATATATATATGTTTCTATTAATATGTTATTACTATGAATCAACAAAGAGTCATTCCCATTTTCCACCCTTCATGTTTAAAAAATTCGTCAGCATCGTTTTGCCGTGTTCCGTCAATATACTTTCGGGATGAAATTGAACACCTTCAATACACAACGTTCTATGACGTACACCTTGAATAATTCCAGAAGATGTTTTCGCTGTCACGATCAAATCTTTCGGAAGTGTCTTTGGTGTTCCAGCAAGACTATGATAACGAATGACTTTGCAATTATTGGGGACATTTTGAAACACTCCTTTACCGTCATGATCGATCGGCGACGTCTTACCGTGTACAATTTCATGTATACCTTTCGTATTTTTCGCATGTGTCACCTCTCCTCCAAACACTTCGTATATGCATTGATGCCCCAAACATATTCCCAATATAGGAATCTTTCCAGCAAACGCTCTCACTACGTTCATAGATATACCCGCTTCCGAAGGATCTCCAGGTCCGGGTGAGATCACAATACGTGTCGGATTCATATCCACACATTCCTTTACCGTAATCTTATCATTTCGAAT
>JACKZZ010011509.1_pt1 | contig 33032 bp, 28 predicted proteins | sample 8027871 | NCBI WGS metagenome assembly JACKZZ01 (sample SAMN15724774, study PRJNA655200) | protist metagenome | isolation source: fluorescence activated cell sorting (FACS) single amplified genomes of... | place: USA: West Boothbay Harbor, Gulf of Maine | collected 2000-07-19
GGATGCATGCAGCTGGATCCGCACGCCGGGCACTCCATCGCGAGCCTGGACGCCGCGGCGCGGTCGCAACAGAGCTGTCTGCTTCCGCTCGGTTGCCTGCTAATTTTCGTGCTCTTGGTCTCCGTCGTGATGAACAAATCGCCTGTGTTTCGCACGCGCGTCGAAGCGGCAGTGCAGAACGTGCTGCACAGCATGGTGAACTCCGGCAACAACAGTCCCCACAACAATTACCGCAACCAGAACGTCAACAGCAACGCCTTTTTCACTGATGTGATGGTCTCGCCCAAAGGTGCCAGCGGGTCGTCCGGCAGAAGCAGCTTTCCGCACAATCCCGCACTGAGCATGGCCAAAACTACGACGAGGAGCGACAGGGCGGGAGAACCAGCAGGGGAAGCGAAGCCGCTTACCTCGGCGGTTTCCCCGAATTCCTTGCTATCAAATGTAAAAATGTCTGGGTCTGAAAGATTGCCAGGCTTGTCATGCACATTTTGAACGACTCCTGATGTCTGTGATGCATGCCCTAGCATCACAGATTTTGTGAGGGCTTCCTGATGCCTATACTGCATGACAAATGCTCTTTCCGGGTAGCAAGTCTTGGACTCTCTTTGCTGCTCATGCAATACAGATTTTTTTAGAATCCAAAGTCAGCATGACAGCTTGGATTCTTCCAGACCCAGACATTTTTACAATTGATACTTGCGCAAGAAGGACGATGACCTGGATGTGGTTTTGTGAGTAGGAGCTAAAAACAGTGACAGTGTTCTTGATCATGAAAACGCGTCGACTTCCTTGTTGTATATTTACTCACCGACGAGTCTTCTGTTACCACGTCAAACGATTTTTATTCAACGAAAAGCGATTTGTCTTCAACAAGTTTATCAACTTCAGGTTTATTTATCAACTTTAACTTTAACATTGGATTTCAAGAGATGCATTTTAACGCTACTTCTTCGCAGTACAGAGTTGCTCGGATTATATGCTATGCAGGAGAGCACGAGCAGGAATTACTCCGCTTTATTTCAGATTTATATCTTCAACCACCTTATTATTATTAATTGCACACTGACACTGTACAAATTTAAATTTTTTATGCTTCTTTCACAGTTCGACTTCGATCGTTTCTCTTTCTTTTCACTCGTGTTGTACGTCATTACAACCGGCCCGTTTGAGAATCAAAATGTACATAAACTTTCACCTTGAAGAACAGCCTATATCCTCGGCAAAGAGTGGATAGTTTCGAAATGAAATGAACCTGTATACAACCACATGGAGAGCGCGAGGCATCGATTGAAAGCTGTGAAGGAAGCAAGGGAAAGGTACAGCAAGACCGCGAAGCACGCGACGATCATTTGTTTGTTCAGGCGCGCGCGCGGCGTGATGTTTTCGTTGGTTTGCTTCGATGCAGAATCAGTATCGTGGTGTCTGGTACTGCTTGGAATTCCACGAGGAATAAAGTGGCTGGTAGTATCTATGGTCGCCGGTGGTCAACTATAAGGTTGACTATACACGTACAACTATTCCATTGCTGTCACAACTCTTCTTAGCCAGCAGGAGATCTACTTCCGGATCCAGGATCCTAGCAGCGTGCCTACAGAAAACTGATCTAATGTTGGTTTTGAGATCGTTGGAATTTCTACGACCACCACGTGAGGGCGTACCCACAGACGGTGGAACCGGTTCAGCGGGAAGTACATAAATAAACCTGGTGGAAGTAGACGAGAGCTCCTTTGCGGACCATGTAGTTGTTCCATGCCTGTGCATCATTTCTCCCCAACAGTACTATGGAAGGAGATTGATCCTCGCTACAACTTAGTGTGGCTTCATGTGAAGATCCTGGACGAGAAGTTTTCCCGAGGAGGGGCCACTTGCTGCACAAGCAAGTTGTGTCAGTGCAAGCAGTGCTACTCAGTAGGTGCCAAGTGGTCCGGGTCTGTGTAGCTCCATATGCTTTCTGCTTTACAGTCTTACTTACAATACACGTACGATAATTGGTTTGCTCTGGGGCAGCACCGTGCTTTCAGCCTTTCCACCATGTTGCTGCATGTGGAAAGTCAATAAAAGAATTAAAACTTTTCTCACGAAAAAAAAAATATCAGCGCACTGAAGGTAGCACTTGAGTTAAAATGACTACAACAGTGACTGAAATTGTATACCCATCATCGACGTGCGACATTGTTTATTCTTTCTCACGTTTTGTGACAGCACTGGCACATGTTTGTTGAGTTGTAAAAATTGTTTGATACAGTTTATAATCTTGTTGGTTTCTCGTCCGGCAGCAAAGCTCTTCGGCGACGAAAACTTACTTCCAACCGCGACATCAGTACAAGGCTACGGAGGACCACGTGGCACAGACAAAATTTTTTTCTATTTTTCGGCAGAAGGGCGACGTCACCTCATAACATCACACGACACCTACACAACTACACTGTAACAAGCGACACAGCGGCACAGGAGCAACTAGGTCGGGATGTACTAAATCAGCGACAAAATAATTCTAGAGATGCATATGGTAGCTTGAAATCAGTTTTCCTCAATCCCAGCCTACTTGTTGTACTGAAATAGAAACGTTTCTCATGCAATTGCAATCGCAAGGGCAAGCAGTGTGCGTCTGCGGCATTACATTATTTGTTGAAATGGATACAGTGCGGATAAGCAGGGACTGGTCATGCGAAGGAAACTTCTGAGTTCTCTAATTGTAAAGCGTAAAGTATCTGAATCTGGGGAGAGGAATTTTTGCAACAGGACACTTACAGGCGGAGCACCAAGTAGTAGCTCTTCTTGGCAACGAGCCGGCCCGGGTGGTGCGGCTTCAAGTGCCTCGGGTACAACGCGACAGCGGCGACAGGAGGAACAGCCTGTTCTCAACTACAAAGTATCCATCGGTGCAAAACGTTATTTGTTTTGTTCGCAAAATCTTTCAGATTTTTTTGTATATGATCCATTTTGTCGCGGTCTTTCTCCGTGTAGTACGTGTTGCATGAATTATCTCCAATTTGCACAATTGTAGACATTCGAGATCGTTTTGTACTGCATATCTGGGGCATGCGAGGGAGTCTTCTCGCGTTTGGGGCCCTGCCCACGCCAACGGGACGTCTCCGCTGAGCTGGAGTCAAGTCGGTTATCAATGTGAAAATAAGTCCTCTGGCCCCGGATGAAGTAGTTCTGATTCTTTCATGGATGATCAAAAAATGCGATTCCTTTCATCTATGCATGAAAGCACTACGTGTTTACTTTCTGAGCCAGACGAGTCGCCGCGTACCCGACTTTTGTTCATATAACAAGCCCTGCTGTTGCTGGCCCTCTTCGCAACACAATTGTGCGCTTTATTTCTGCTTTAGCTTTGGAAATACTAACTTGTGAAGCTGCAGTATGCAAGATGGGGAACAATGTATCTCATCATGGCCGCAAGATTTGCGAAAATGGAAATGCAAAAGATCTTCCGATCATTTTTAGTTCTGGTCGTGTAGGGGCACTTTTTTTCACGGTGATATTGGGAACGAGTTTAACGCTTTGCTGAAGGAGCATGAACAGGACCACAGGCCTACTTCTACTTGCAGGGACGCCGACAAGACAAATCAGGAGGAAGCTGCACTGTGGGCCGACGATTTTTACACGAACGACCCGCAAAATCTTAGATACAACCAGATGAACGAAGAGGGGCCGAACAACAGTCTCTTTCTTCAACAACCCGAGGGGAGCTGCTCGTCGTCCTGGCAACAGTACAATGCTAGCACTCGGATAGTACCCGAGTCTACTGCGCACAGGAGTTTATCGCAGCGGGGGTTGCGGAGATCGTACAAGGAAGACCGTAAGAACTACTATCGTGGACGAGGTGATCGACATCTTCCGCAGCACCAGCAGACAAACCGGAGCCATCATGGTCAACACCACCAGCACCAGCAGGAGTACCGTAGCAGCAGCAGCAGTGCGATGCGTCAGCAGAAGATGAACTACGCTAATGCTGAAGACCATCGTAGAAAAGAGCTTTACAACTCCCGCAGCGCCTCGTCGCCGTCCGTGCGAAACATAACCGCAATAGAGAATCGACAGCCGTCCGCGCAAGAACAGCAGGCGGGGCAAGTAGATGTAGTTAACGATCTCTGGGAGCGTTTCATGCGGAGGCACCACGAAGAGTTTCTGAAGAATCAACCTCCTCCACAAGAAGGGACCCCGAAGCAGGGGCTGCTGCTGCCCAGCGAAGGGGGTCTTGCAACTATCCCGTGCAAAAGATTGATGTAGCACCATGATCGCGCTCCCTCGTCATGTGATAGGCAGTAGATATATACACCATATTTAAGTAGTTAATCTACTTTCATCACCTTTGTTTTAAGTCACCGTCTCAAAAGATCGTCTTCGTGGAACCAGTAGGCCACGAGGATTTTTTCATAAGTTTCTTCATGCTTGTTGTCGCGCTGCGTCGAAGTAGAGCAGGACGAGTTTAGCTACTTACCTTTGTTGCACTGCATACAGGAACGGCCGATTTCCGATGGAGAGAAGCAGATACTCGACGTGCAGAAGCAGTTCCCTGTTTGCCCAGAGTTTTTTACGCAGTGGGAAAAGGATAGACAGGGTATCCATTGCAAAATATTCTGTCTAGGCCCCGCGCGGGAAGTAGATTCAAAGACTTGATGTCGTGCTGGATTGTTTTCAGGGTATAAGTACTTCTGAATATAGTATTCAGGATGTGAATGCTCTTAAGAAGTACATCGCAGTACAGATGTTCTAGCATGACAACTTTCCGCACGACCTAGGCATTATATTTGCGTTCCATAACCGGAGAGGCTTTTTTCTCCGATGAGGTGTGCCAGAGGGAGTGGCGGACTTACTATCGCGACTGGTTGGTGAAACACAACCAGACAACAAGCGGAATAAAGGAAAGTGAGGAACTGCAGCGCCGCCTTCTAGAACACGAAGCCGCGGCGGCTTCACCTCCTTGCCCACCAGAACCGCTGCGAACCACAGCACGTCCCCGCCACTCGGCTTCCTCACGTGAGAGAGGACGAAGGCGGCGAAGATCTAATTCGAGAAACAAGGATCACCAGCGTCGTCAAGGTCAACAGCAACAGCTCCCAGCGGAACACCGTTCGGCGACTCGGGATGAGCTGTTTTCGGGTCGGAACATCAAGAGAAATGAAACACATCGTCGCTCTAGGTCGTTCTCGAGGAGCAGGAGGAGGAAATCAGTTTCGCCCAAGAATCCACTTGTTCCAGTACTAGAACAGCAACGACAGGAGCACCGCAACCGCCGAAGGGAGCATGAGCGTGGTACTACAACTTCCAGAAATCTCCTTTCATCAACAACTTCTGATGTCCGGTCCTCTGCACCGAATCGCGGCCCGCTTCGTCGTGAAGACAGCCACAACACGACTGCACAGCCTGGAGCTAGACACGACAACCAACAGCCATTACAACTACCCTTGAATGGAGGACCAGGCGAAGGCCAAAATGGAGGTGGTGGGAGAATGGTGCGGACCCGCAGGACCATTGTTCGAGTAGTACCTCCGAGGACAAGTATATGGAAGGTATGCATTGCAAATAGGTCTGGGTCTGGAAGGGTGCAGCTGCGTCTTTGTGATGGTGCGCGTTTTAGATAAGACAGAACCTGCCAAGCGTGGACAGCTTGAGTAGATGAGGCGTTGTTATGTATTAGAATCAGGGAAGATTTCTCGTGTGGAATATGCATCGAGAGACGGCATCGAGGATGCCAGTGGTGCTAGTGCTTGCATGCCACAGCTTCTTCAGGGTCATGCAAAAACCGCATGGCAAACATGCGCACTCATTCAGACCCAGAAATATTTGCAATTTATAAGGGCAGCCGTTGCCCGACTCGTTCACCTTCACCCGGAGCCTGTATTTGCGAATATCCCACAGAAAAGCAGAAGTACACATACTAGAGAAGAATGAAAGGAGTTTGCGCTTCTAAATTGGTCCGATTGAAAAGAAGTCTTTAACGGTGCGGAGACCACAAACGACGCGAAGAAATTTTTCTTCTGTCATGCAGAACGCAGCTTTAGATTCAGGTTGCAATGCATTGTGACAATCAATAGAGACACAGTACCCAAAATAATTGTCGTGCTCATGCTAAGCAGCAAAAAAGAAAATGAAAAACAAAGCACCTCTCTGACGCTAAGACGCGCCACACACGTGCATTTCTTTTGTGGTATTAGCCCACTTTCTCTTTTCTGTAGGATAAAGGATTGACCGCACATATGGGGCATTTCTTGAAGGGCCGCGCGGATCGGGTGCAGCGAAGTCGATCTGGCTATCCAAGGAAAAGGCGCGCTGGTTTCAGAACTCTCTTGAAGAAGCAGGGCGACAGGCCCGTCCTTTTTTTTTTTTGTATGTTGGCCACAATTGGGAACAAGGCTGGCTTAAGTATGCAAAAAGGCCGTTTTTGAAGTTGAAAACTACGCGCTGAGCAGCTTGAGTTTGAAGCCAGGCAGAAAGCTGCTTCCCTAGTATTCGTGTCCGAAGTACTATTGATGCGTGCTGCCTGTCGTGTGACAAAAGAAAAGTGAGCTCGATCGTAGCTTGTGCAGATTTAGCATGACCCTAGCGCGGTTCTTTTTCATCTTGATAGCTGAAGAGTAGCGATGACGCAGAGGATCAGGAATTTGCCGACGCGCTGCGGTATTGGGCACACCAGCGCGCTGCCGCCGGCGAGGGAGCTCCTGGATTCGACCCCCGGGCGGCCTTTTTCGGCTTTCTCGACTTCGTCCGCCAGCAGGTTGGTGGGGCGTCTTCTGCGCCATCCGAGTCCGCCGGGTCTGCCGCCCCGCCCAGGAACGAGAGCCGCGGGAGCCAACAGAAGCCGGCACAGCCGCGACCCCGCGCTGAGGCGCCACATGAAATAAACAGCCACAGAGGGGAGCAGGGACCGGCTCCCCGAAGTCCTCCCGGCACTGGGGCAGTTTCAGGAAGCCTCCAAGTTCTTGTTCAGGACCAGGAGACGCCATCTACGAGTGCAACACCAGCGGGAAACTGTAGCAAAGTGCTTTACTCGGGCTCGCAGGTCGCAGTGTTCGAAGTGGATCACGACGTTGGAGGACACGCGGAGCAATCGGAAAAGGAAGTTTTTGCAGAAGTAGATGACAAGGGACCGCAGCAAATTGATGAGGAACGCGATTTGAACAGGGCGGCTCTTTGTGAGCAGGGCGAAATTCTTCATCTTGCTGCAGAAGTTCTTGTCCAAAAAGCGGATGGAAACAAGGAACACTTGGCAGACGAACCAGTAGCGCGACATGCTGCGTCGAGGCTGCAAGGCGACAGTGTGTCCATCGTGGGAGAAGAAAATAGCAGTGGAGAAGACGAGCTGCAGAAGTCCTCTCAGGAGTTAGTGTTCCAGGAAAACATGTTAACTGCGTCCGCGTCGACACTATCCGCCATGCACTCGGGTGGTGAGGTGGACGATGAAAAGGTCTTGCTCGTCGCAGCGGCCACGCGACAGGAGGTTGACGCAAAAGACGACCACGTCGCGCCACCCGCTGAGGAAGCGGCGCACTTGACGGCTACTAAAAATCGCGCAGATGTTGATGTTCCGGAGACCACCCTGCTGAACACCGTGGACAGAAGCCTCGCGGGGGCGGAAGGTGAAGAGGAGCAAAACGACAAGCCCTGTTCCGTTGCAGCACGTGCGGCAGATAGTAGCCGCGTCACCCCTGCGATGATCCAAGATTACGAGGACAATTTGCCGGACGACCCCGTACCGGCGGCGACCCTGGACGCTCTCAAGAGGAAGTACGCGGGTAAGGCCTTAGGAATAAATTTGCTGCCTTTTTATCTCCCTCAGTTGGTGTTTGATGGTGAAGAAGAAGACTGGGACTATAGTTAGTATAGTCAGGATGAATAAAAAGCACTCCGTGTTGTTCTCTTCGTCGTCTGCGACAATATGCGAAAAACAAGAGATCGTATATAGGGAAGTAGTGCGCCTGCATATTACAGATACAGGAGACTTAAACCAAAAAGAAAAACCTTTCACAGACTTGGGGGCAGGAAGTGCGTGCCTGACGGAGTCGCCCGACGACTTTGACCTGAGCAGCTTCCTGTCCTCTCCAGCGGAGCTCCCCCTGCACAACCAGGAACCAGAAATAAATCAGCCCAACACGACGAACGAGCTTGCGGCGGCAAATGGTGTTCAATTTGACGGCCATTCCCAACGCGCGTCGGAAGGGGCCCAGGAGGAGCTGCTCGCTTCCCCCTCTGTTCATCAGCGCGAAGCCACGACCCCCGGAGATGTTGATGCCACCAGTGGTGCGGCGCGACAACAGCGGGCGGGCGAAAGTGCGGACCAGCAGAGCATCCTCGTGTATCCTATGTAAAAACACCCCTACCTCCTCAGAGTTGTCACGCAGATGTGCAGCTAGAGGAAGATTTGTAATGTGCATCCCCATGAGAGGCATTTTCAGTCGCGTTTTGCACTTTCTAATGCTGTCGACAGGAAGATGAGTAGATGGATTTGTGTTGCGGCTGTGCTTGCTAAACTGCACAACAATACAGAGCGGAACTTGTCCCGCTTCACCCCCAAAATTTCTCGATTTGTGTTGCGAGATCTCCATCCTGACTCCGCTGTGGGAACGTTTTTACATAGGATATCGTGGATGAAGTTGATGTTCCGGAGACCACTCTCCTGAACACCGTGGACAGGAGCGTCGGCCACTCACCGCAGATTCTTAGCCCTGCCGAAGCTGCCGAAGATGATGAAAATGCGGCGACTAGTTCTTGTACTTGCTTCGACACGAGCCAATTGGAAGATGTGGAGATGGACGGCAAAAAATCTTTGACAGAAGATGTCCCTGCAGAAGTCGTTCAACAACAACAACAGCAGCAGGTCCCAGATCAGGAGCAAGCACTGAGTGCTGATCCTGCGGAGGAAGCTGAGGTAAGAAAATTACTCTTTGCTCCTTTTCTCGAATTTTTCCTTTTCATCTTTGTTTCCCGGAGCGGAAAGAAATTTGGACACGAAGTAATTGTCATGATCATTGCAGCGAGATCAAATTCAACAACACCCAATCAAAAAATGTTAACTACAGGCGGAAAATCAAAATTGTGCAGAAGAAATCGATATCGGCACTGAAAAGGAGCAGGAAGAGGTGGACCAAGAAGCGCTACACCAAGTAGAAGAAGACCAAAGACCTACTACGTGTACGTCGCAGCAGCACGACCACGCATCTGACGCGGGTGCAGAAGCCGAGCCAGGTGATGATCTCCCGCAGGAGCGGACGGGACACATGACGCCGGCAGCGGTGGTGGTGACTCATGCAGCAGAAATAAATGAAGGAGCCTTTACTACGGTGGTGGAAAGCGAAAAGGCGTCTTGTTCTCCGGAACTGGTGTCCGTGCCCGAAGCTGAGAAACGGCCCGTGCAGGAAGTTATGGAATCCGAGGAGAATTATCGAGCGGTGAACGAGGTCCGTGTGTTGTAGAACTTTTTTTTTCAGGCCTAGCACTCGTACTCGTGTCTCATAGAACACTAAACAGCATGTGGTTTCTGTATACAAGATCGTGATCATCGATGTCATCAAGCACGCTACTATGACCATGCACTTCCAGAACAAATCACTCCCACAGGTCTGTACAGCTAAACCGCTGGCGGTGCAAGACACTGAGGACGGAGGTTCGACGTCTTTACCATCCGAGCTGCAAAATGCAGAAGACGTGAAGCTGCGCACTTTATCGGAAATAAAACACGAAGATGAAGAACAGGCGCGGGAGGCATCCGAGGAACAGTTGGCGCAGGGGATGCTGCCGGGAGCGCACTTAGAGGCGGCGCAATTAGAGGCGGCACGACGAAGCACAGCCGTGCAGGAGGGGGGCCTGAAAAAAGAAGCAGTGTTGACAGAGGTATAAATAAAAGAGCGGGTTGTTTGTAGTGTGGTATGCAGAAATCTTTGCACTTATTCAACAAATTCAACACATCCAAAAGAACAAACTCAAATGGTACAAACTACAGGTACAGGAGATCTGTGCAATTGAAATTGATGCTCCGAAGAAGCAACACGAGCACCACACAAGGGATGAAGAGATGTGCTTGGCTACAGAAAACAAGCATGATGTAGTAAAACGGCAGGACGAACACGTGAGAAACTCCCCCTTGCACCACCAGACAGAAAACAAGGCAGGAATAATTACCACCACGCCGGCTGATGAAAATCAAAATAGTGGTCATCGCGCCGAGTTGGAGAAGGTGAAAAATCGGGAAAGGGAAACTTCTATGCGAGAAGAGCTACGACCTCCACGGGAAGATTGTCAGGCTGTTGCTGTTGATCAGGCAACGGAGTTGAAGCTGCTGCAAATAAAGGAGAATGAAATTATCAAAAAGGACCAACAAAGCATCGTCGAACCAGGACAGGTTGAGGTGAAGGAACTTGTACCACAGGAGAAGCTACAACAGCCGGACGGAAAATTAGTCCAGTTAGAAAGTGGAAAAACAACTGTAACTACAGCGGAAATAAACTCCACCAGGGAGCTGAATACAACGGAGGTAGGTCAACATGCAGCTGTCACTTGTAAAAGTCAATGTCAAGCGGAACAAAAAGAACGCACATCGCCATCTCTCTGTCCGCGACCTGCAGATCTTCAACCAGAGCCGGAGAATAATCATGATGATCCGCCGGATTATCACCTGCTGTTCACCGGACCGGTGTGGCAGATGTACATGCAGTTGTATCCGTATCATGTGCAAATATATCTGGGTCTGGGAACTTGTGACGCGGGTTGGACAACCATGATGACGCCGGAGTCGGCGATCAGACATGACAAGTAAGTTTTTGAGTTGCTAGGCGTTGCCTATTCCGATTGGAGGTAGGCGCCGTTTCTGCATGACAAAAAGTTGGTGTGTTTGGTTAACGTGCGAGACAGCTTTGAGTGTCATTCTGGCCGAGCAAGACAGACCTAACGCTCTTCCTGATTCAGTCGGCAATGGAAGTACAGACCTTGCGCTCTTCCGCATGTATAGGCGATGGGTTACACGGGCGGCAAAGAGCATTGCCGCCGATCCACCCATGATGATGATGATGATGATGATGATGACCCAGACATATTTGCAAGGCATATGCCGACTGATGCTAACGCGCAGGCTTGCGCCTCGCCTCCAGAGCACTCGCTTTGGTGGCACCAACGGATGCGTGAGGAAAAAATTGCGTTGGCGTGGGTGAGACGTGAAATAGAGTTGCGACAGGACTACAAGCACATTGAAGTAGTAGCTGTGGCAAATACGGTAGTAGAAAACAAGAGAACCGACGAAGTTGTAGAAGTTGAAGCTTCTCGGTCAGATCCGAGCTCGGCAAAAGTCGCAGAGAAACCGGCGCAGGTCGAACAAGAACGAAGAGCGACCCGCAAAGAGGTTCTTGCCCAGAACAAGCAGGAAATAAACGTCGGTGTTGCGGAACAAGTTGAACCGGCAGCATCTGCGAACAAAAAACACGCGGCCGCGCAGTTCCAACAGAGCAGTCCTGTGACGGTAACTCCTCCGCATTCGTCCGTGGCAGAAGTAGGAGTCGCGACAGCTACAACAACAAAACAGACCAACGTTGAGGAAAGCGCCGGCCCATCCGACATCGAGGATGATGATGCAGCGCAGAAGAAAACGGAGGCTGTTCAGGAGGTCGCTCACGAGAATTCCCAACAAATCGCTGGCTCGGCAAACAAGGCGACCGAGCAATCTTCAGGGCCGGTCGAACCAAAAAAGGCGACCGATCAATCTTCAGCACCGGTCGAACAGCCTGCGCTGGCGGACGCGACGGATGTTGAGGATGACCACGTAGACGCGGAACAGAACAAGAGGGAGGTGCCAGAACCTGATGACGCGAACCGTTCTTTTGCTTCCGAGGATAATTCAAGCGAGAATCAGTGTCTCACCTCTTCCGAGGAAAGTGAGGACGACGAGGACAAGAAAGATGCTGAAGAAGTAGATAATGATAATCTTGACAGCGGCGTCGCATATAAGAATAAGACCAGCATTCTGAAGAAGCCGGAAAATAACCAGCGTGCTGCAGAGGGACATGATCAAGGTGAACAGCAGAACGACCGGAGACGCGGGTCGCCTTTCCCAAGGAGGAACAGCGCCAACAACGACGACACCGAGTCCTCTTCCGATGTTGAGGCTCCTCCGAAAAATGGGGGCGGCGGGACAAAGAAAGAAGTGCAGATTGTCATCGGTACTAGCAAAAAGGACGGCCACAACTCCCGGCACTCGGACCGCGATGAGAATATGAACAAGAGGAGACATCATTCGGCAGCCCACTTTTCTCCGTTTGATGCGAAAAACAAGCGGTCCTCTCCTGCGGGTCGTAGGGGGGAATCTTCTTCTCCGGGGGAAGACTACTACGAGCCGGGAAGTACCGACGGCGCCAAGCGCAGCAGCAAGATGCGAAAAGTGGATTTCGAGAAGGATCATGAAATGGCAGAGAAACCACAGCAGGTCGAACAAAAAGAACATAACTTCTGCGCAGCAGTCGACGATAAAGATAATTTCGGTGTTGCTTCTGCACGGGAGACGAAGGACACTGGAGAGGGAGAAATCTTGGCGACCGGAGGTTGCGAAAAAGCCGTGGCCCATACTACTGCGCCCGGCACTTCAGCGGCTCCTCGCGACGTAGAGAAAAGATCGCGAAGCGATTCTTGCTTGTCTTCCTCTCGCTCCTCGCCTGGATCTGCCAGAAGCTCTTCTCGTAGTTCGCGTTCTTCCAAAAAGCGGCGCGCTTCCCGTGATTCATCATCTCCTCGAGTTTGTTCTAACAAGCGGAGCTGCACGGATTCCAATTCACCTTCGCGCAAGAAAAATTCGCCTTCGCTACAGGGAACAAGCAGCCAAGAAGCGCCTTCCGCTGGTCCTCGGCGGAGTAGCGGGAAGAGCGTGCGACTACGCTCTCCTTCTCCTCGCAGGAGAAGTATCCAACGGCCGCAGGAGGGAAAGAATAATAAACAGCCCGTGTCTACTTCCAGTCGTCCTCCTCGTCGAAGTTCTGCTCCTTCCAATCGTCCCGCCCCGCGTCGAAGCATAGTAAAAGTCTCCCGCTGGTCCTGCGCCAATCGTGACGGCAAAGAGGTGGCACCAGCGGCTGCTGCTGCAGAGTCATCTTCCCGAAAGAAGGTCTTCCATGATTCCGAACAACCAAGAAAATCGTCGAGGAAGCGGCGGTATCAAATGTAAAAATGTCTGGGTCTGGAAGAATGCAAGGTTTGTCATGCACATTTTGCATGAGTCCTGATGTCTGTGATGCATGCCCTAGCGTCACCGATTACGTGAGGGCTTTCTGATGCCTATACCGCATGATAAATGCCCTCTCGAAATGGCAAAAACTGGACCTCTTTTGCTGCTCATGCAATACAAATTTTTTTAGAATCCAAAAACAGCATCACAAGTTGCATTCTTCCAGACCCAGACATTTTTGCAGTTCATAGGCGGGCAGTTTCTTCTGACAGGAGCGCGTCGTCTTCAAAGCAGCTGAAAAAACCGAGACTCGAAATATCCTGAGTAAAAACGTACCCACACCAGAGTTGTAATGCAAATCTGCACGCTGATAATGTTTCTCATGCGGAGCCCCATGCGAAGCATTTTCTAGTCGTGTTTTGCAATTTGTCATGCTCCAATCAGCATGGTATGCTAGATCTGTGATGCTGCTGAGCTAGCTCAAACAGCACTACACTACGAATCCAAATCTGTCATGCAAAACAGCCAAAACTTGTGGATTTGTCTAGCCGATTTCCCATCTTGACTATGGTGTGGGTACGTTTTTACTCAGGATAACTCGAAAGACCCTCGCCACGGACGAAAACCGGCAGCTGCTACACGTCGACCGGGCCTGCTCAGGAGCATACTAAAAACGTCACCCTCCGACGAGAACCGTCGAAGGCCCGGTACTGGAAGGACGTCCTGGCGGTACGCGTCGCAAAGATGTCTGGGGCTGGAAAGATGCAAGATTGTCATGCTTGGCTACCATGACTCTCCAGTCTGTCATGCACGTTATCCAATAAGAATAAACGCCCCACTTTTCTTTCATGCAGAAGCTCGTTCTGTCATGCCGAAGCCGAATAGACAACACTGCAGCAGTACCTCCAAGATGAAAACTTCTCATACTGGGGAGTCAATTCAACTGAACCGACGCATCCTTGTCTACTTTCTCCAACAGCATCACAAGTTTCCAGAACCAGACATGTTTGCATTTGATAGGCGGAGCGGCAACGGGGGAGTAGCAATGCAGCTGCCGCGCCTGCACCCGCCTCCTCCTCGTGTGCCGGCCTCCTGGTGGAGGAGGGAGGGAGGTATTATCTCCCTCCGGAGAGGGCAGATAGTAGCAAGAACGTTGCCTCCCCGCCAAGTTCTGAGGAAAATAACGCTCCTTCGCGCGAAGTGCATAAAGTCCAAGCCGCTCCTCCTCCGCAGCAGGAGCAGAAAGGAAAAAACGCGCCGCAACAACGGCAGGAGCAGCCGGATCCGCAAGGGCCGCCGCTACCTGTACCCGCCATGCGCCAGAACAACTTGCCAGTGGTGAGGAAGATGATCTCTCGTCCGCGGACAGTCAAGGCCAACAGCCCGCGCAAGTATCCGAGCCGGAGTGGCTCGGGAAGTCCGCAAAGAAAATCGCGGAAAGGCAGTTTGTATGAAATGTAAAAATGTCTGGGTCTGGAAGATTGCAACCTGTCATGCTAAATCTGCAGCATGCAAAAATCTGTGTTGCATGATTACCAAAAGTCGTCCAGTTTTGACCAAGTCGGGAGGTAGTTTCTCATGCAGGATAGGCATTAGAAAGGTTCCGCAGAATCTGTCATGCTAGTTCCTGCATTCCAGACCTCATGGGTCATGGAGAAGCAGCATGACAAATCTCGAATTCTTCCAGAGCCAGACATTTTTGCAGTTCATAGTTTGGCTTCTTCGCGGGCCTCCAGTTCGGAGAGCGGTCCTGGCTATCTGGAGGGACTCCGGCTTGCGTTCATGATGAAGAACAAGTCCGCTGGCCCTATTACGAAGGTGGAAGGCGACCAGGAGCGACGAGGGCAGCAGCGTGGGCCAGGAGCAGAAAACCGACCGCCAAACTTCTACAACTGGGCTCAACGAAGGAGCCCGGCGCGGCCAGCTTTGCCGCGAGAGAGAAGCAAAGTGCGAACTGAGCAGCACCGTAGCTCAGGATATGGGAGTGTCAGGATCGAAATCGTCAAAGTTGGAATAGTTTGTCATGCATAAAATGCAACGCAGAAACTGTCTCTATTGCAGAGGACGCAAGGGAGGAAGATTGCAAGCCTGTTGAGGGGTAGAAATAGAGCTGCTAAAGTAGCAAGACAAAAGGCATCGCCCTTACCCGAACAGCATGACAAACTCGATTCAAGTAGGTTCTACCCAAATTTGTCATGCGCCACTTGGAAACTTGGGCTTCAACTGGCATCCATTTTATGCATGGCAAATTATTTCAACTTTGACGATTTCAATCCTGACACCCCCATAAACGAAGGAGCCCGGCGCGGCCAGCTTTGCCGCGAGAGGGAAGCAAAGTACGAACTGAACAGCACCGCAGCGCAGACCAGAAAAGGCCACGTGAGACCGCCGAGAAGAACAGGTCTCGGGATAAAAACGAACAGAAGCTGAGACGGAAACGAGAGAAGAAAAGCTGGGGGAAAAGTAGGCGGCGCCGGGGCCGTAGCTCTTCGCGCTCGCCGCTACCCCCGCCACGTTATTTCCGGGGGCGGAGCAAGAGCAAGTCCAAGATGAGATGACGGGGTACAAAAAGACAGTTGAAGCTTCTCGCTGCAAAAACGAAGAATAAGAAATAAAAACTGAAGCTCAGAAGGAAAAGCTCAAAACTCGTCGACCCTGCTGAAGTGCTGTTATATATCCTCATGCAGCGTCACTTCGTTACCACTGGTACTTCTCAATTTAGAATGACAGCAAATATAAAAACGAAGACTTCTAAATCAAAGCCGTGCCCTGTACTAGAAGATAAGAAATTTCGTATCTGTACGAGTTTTGCTTTGTTTATCGGACGGAGTGAAAAAATGAAAATCAGTTTCAGCCAACCAGCAAAGATTCAATTATTTTTGCGCGTCGTGTCACGGTTGATGTTTTCGAACATTTTTCAGAACTTTGTTTTACACGGCGAGTCTGGAGGCGCGAGTAATAGCGTTTGAAGATGAATAGGCGGAGAGCGATAATGTATTTGGTTCACTTACTTCCGAGAAAAAAATTGGAAACGGTACTATGTATGTAAACGTATCAGCCTATTGTGTTTTTTTCGACTTAGTTGCTTCTGAGAAACCCACTAATATTACTTTTTCTGCAGATGCGGTCCCGTCGCCTAAATTATGACTTTTGCGAAGAAAATCGGAAAGTACGCAATAACAACTTTTTTTGCTCATTAAAGCGGCGACATGGTACATAAATTTAACACTACATGAGAGTTGCAGGACGCACTTCGTCGACCCAAAGTCAAGTGTGCAGCGCATGACGAGAAGGTGGTGGGTTTTTTTGTGGCCTGCACTCGAAGATATTAGGGCAGTGGATATAAAAATTACATACATCTTCACGTATGGATCGACTCGAATCATTTTTATCATGTAATTCAGATTCTGATTACAGTTTTAGTTTATTTGGTTTTGCCTCACCAACAAGGTACGCGTACGACCATTCATACTTACAGTGAATCTATGGTATGTCTGGAAAGACAAAGAATCAAGCGTCCCGAACGCAAATCGCTTTTGTGTAAGGCATGCAAATAAAACGTTTCGGAAAATCATTTCGCGGTAATTTTTATATCAGCCCTGTATGAGTGGGTTTCTTTATCTTTTCCTTTTCTTTGTCAGCATTACAACTCAGTACTACTTACAGCTTAGATCATGAAACCCACAAAGGACTTTCTTGTTGTGTAGTTCCCGCCGGAAGCAGAACTACAGTAGGCAGCATTCCATTGAAATATAGTCGAAGATGAATGCCATTGCAACTGTAAGGTTGGCGTCGAGTGGTGTAAAGTGCGTGGCACTTCTTCCTGGGCGCAGGCAGCAGCCTGAGAACTACTTCTTAGAGCGAAGATTCTTGTCGAGGACATCGTTGCACTAGAGATCATGCAGGAATGTTGTTTGCTGTCAGGGCTACTATGCTACTTGTGCCGCTAGACTTACAACTGTGTGAAGATCAGTGACAGACGAAAAAGGGAGAAATCGGTCGGAAGCATGAAGTACAAGGGAAATGATCAAAATGATCTGAATCAAAATGATCTGTTCAAGATGAACTCGGTTGACAATATTTTCTGCTGGCACAACGGATGATCCAAAAAGAATCTTCAAAATGTGGATCGAGCATATTTCTCCTCGTCCTCAAACAATGTGAATGTCTGTGCCCGAGAGACGGAAACATATACCGATGTGAATGTCTGTGCGCGAGAGATAATGTGAATGTCTGTACTTGAATATACTCTAACTAGAATTCAACAACAAAAAAAAAAAACGAAACAACAATAGAAGTTTTCAAATTGCAAACCCATATGTATATGTGAAGTCCCCCTGCCTGCATAATTGTAAGAACTAAGCGTGCATCAACTTTTTTACCTTTACCACGACAAAATATTTCAAACATCAGACCTGATTTCAATAGTATTCCCCTGGAAGCTTTTGTGCAACACACTTGTTTTTACCCTGTATAATTTACTAGACCTTTATCATAAAAACAAAAAGATGCCCGCCGGCGAGGCCAATCGCAATTCCAACAACAATATGTTGTCCAAGAACATCAACATGTACACGCCCTTGCTGAGGTGGTTGTTCTTTTCTCTCAGCACCACTTGGTTCTGGTGCAGCCTACGAACAGGTCGGGCGGCTGCTTCTGGGACATCTCCGGGGTCCTCGTCCGCGGAGCCGGTTCTTGCGAAGCATTCTTATACGGTGTGGCAGGACTCAGGCCTCGGCGTCACGCTTGACGACGCAAGCGGCGATGGTGCAGCTCCTGCTAGCGCAAGGTTGCAAGTGGGAGATCCGTCCGCCGAGGCCGCGGCGCGAATGTTGTGGCCAAAGCTACGAGAACAAATCGACGACGCGGATTTGCGAGAAGAAATCGAAGCCGCGTGGGGACAGGACCACCACGACGAAGTTGCACATCAACAAGAACATCAGCAGGAGACCAGAAGAACGTCGACTGTCGGAGGTAGGGGCCTTGTAGAAAAACTGAACTACGCGTTTAGCCGCGGGAACCTCCGCTTGCGCGTGGCGAAAGTGCGTGACGTAGTACAGGTGCAGGGGCCGACGGGTCCTGTGTACAGGTACAGACGTCCTACAGACGTGGTACAGACTTCCTACAGAGCCGTCGAGTTGGAAGTGGTGTACCATGCCTCGGAAAGGCAGCAGATAGTGCGCCGGCAGAGATCTACGTCTACTAGCAAGAGTAGAAGTCCCTCAAGAACATCAAACCGACGGTCGTCCTCGTCCTCCTCGGGTAGTGGAAAAAGGAGGGCATCCTCCACCAGCAGAAGCAGGAGCAGTAGCAGAGAAAGAAAGGAAGCAGCAGAACAGAGCAAAGCAGCCGGAAGTGCTGGTGTGCCACCAACTACGGGACCAGCGCGGCGGCTGCTTGAGGACGCCTTTAGGTCAGTACGACGCCAGCCGCCGGCAAATACAAATGTACCTATTCCGCGGCCTTTTGCTGCTCCCACTCCCAGCGCCTCCGCAACGCCGGTACAACAACAGCACCGTTCTGCGGGCTTGGATGCACCACTTCCAGGATGGGGCCAGTCTCGTGGCCAGTCTAGCTCTAGTTCCGCACCAGCGGCCCCTAACCCTATGCACTGCAAATATGTCCTCTGGGTCGTCTGGAAGGATGCAAGGTTTCTTGTCATGCTTGTCTGGCATGACTGAAGAGTTTGTTCTGCGTGTCCACGGAGAGGCCTTTTACCTTTTATTTGTCATGCAAAATCGCAGCTTATCATGCGGAAAACGCATCGCTGAGCAGCGCAGATATAATTTCTCATGCTTGGCTGTGCATTATTCCCAACCCAGCATTTATACAAGTTATTTCCAGACCCCGACAACATATTTGCGGTTGATAGCCCCTTACGGCACTCCGTTGGCGGCACCAGCTCAGCAAGGAGCTGCACCCGATGGTCACTGGTTTGTTGGACACCACCCACCTCCGTCCTCTCCTCCACCAGGCGATAGTCCACCTCCTTCCGAGACCGAGAGCGGCAGGCTTGACGAGATGTTGTACCTAATGAAACGCGCAGATCCGTTAGTGGAGGGAGATACAAAATTTGGGAAACGGGAAATCGACAATCTGGACCGCAACCTGCAGTTCTTTGGCCTTTCCAAGTCTGACGAGCTTTTGTCGGCCTCCGAGGAGGACGCTGAAGATGTGTACGCGAAACGGGTGACCGTTATCTCCACGGACGCGTCCGTTCGTGGCATATGCAAGAAAAAAAGTATGTTTAGTACAAGTCTGTGATGCACAAATAATGAAGAAAATAATAACTGCAACATCACACGTAGCAGGACACACTTCTCATGGTCATGCCGGGGCCGCGGACCACCACGAGGTCCCCTTTTGCTCCACGTTCTAGCCATGTTCGACAGGCTTTCTTTGTCAACATCATGCGAAACCAATTTATAATGCTGTCAGCCCAAGAAGGACAAGAATGTTACAACACTAAAGCTAAACACAGTTTTTTTCTTGGATACGGGAAGAGCAACTATTATGGATATGGCGCCGTGTGGATTCAACATCAAGTGCTGCCGCCGGACGTCGCCGGCGCGGCTTCTACAGCGCCGCTGCGGCAAGGGATGGCCGGGGTTTTGCAAATTCCGAATTGGGAAGAACCGCGCTCCGCTCCTGCGAAGCGAGTTTATCTGACTGACGAGACCACGACCAGCATCGACCAGGGAAGTAGCATGGCGCAGTTTCAGCAATGGGGTGAGTCTATGCACAACATTCGCCGAAAATTCAAGTACACGAAGGACAAGGACTGGGACCGGACGAAGGGGTTGATGTTTGCTTTTTCCAACTGGTGCGAACTTTCGGCGATTTATAAGGCTCTGGAGCTGGGAAGCGACGAGAATGCGGTCCCGGGTCCGTTAGTTGTGCTCACGGACCAGAGATTTGTGTTGGATGTGCTACAGGCCTTCATCTTGCCCGAGATTCGGGACGCGATGTACGACATAATCGAGAAAGAGCTACTGGAAGCGCCGCTGCACCCCTATCATAAGGACAAGAAGACGAGGACCTTTGCGTACTTGCGGCAATTCTTTCTGCAGCATGACCACGGGTGGAAGCAACAGCTCTTGCGCCTTGACAAGTATAAAAGTACTAGCCTGAATCGTTTTTTTGACATTATCGTGGGACAGCTCCAAGAAGAGCACCTCAAGCCCGCGCCGCAGTGGCAGCAACGGGACATACAGGGAAGACCCGTCACCCCGTTCCAGGTAACCCTGCCAAAGCGCCTCTATTACATCGGCGCACTGATTGCGAAAAGGTTTGTGTTCGGCTTCGAGGCGGAATTCGCTGCAGCAGCTGATGAGGCCGACGCGCGCAACGCAGAGAAAATCGGCCTTGCGCACATGACAACCCTGATCTACCAGCAAGGCCATGACTACCGCCCGGCCCAGTCTGTAAAGAAGTCGACCATCAAAGAAGCAATCGCCGCTGCTGATTCCGTATCAAGTGCAAAAGTGTCTGGGTCTGGAAGATTCCGAGATTTGTCATGCATATTTCTCATGACCCATAATGCCTGTAGTGCATGATCTAGCATCACTGATTTTTAGAACCCTTCCTGATGCGCCTTCCGCATGAGAAATGCCGTGCCCGCGTAGCACAAACTGGACCCCTCTTGCTGGTCATGCAAAAATACAAATTTTCCTAGAATCCAAAAACAGCATGACAAGTTGCAATCTTCCAGACCCAGACATTTTTGCAATCCATATTCCGCGTCGGTAATTTTCTCGGACCTGGAGGCACTCGAGCTGCGCGCGCCCCATGGCAATGAAGCACCTGCGGCTGGAAGTAGCTTATGGGCAGCGCCGTACGAAGACGCGGGTCATTGGGACTACTTGCTCCCCCACTCCCGCGTAGCGAGTGCTGTGGAAAGGCAGACGGCAGTACAGAGGGAGACCCGTCTGGGGTACTACCACGGCGACGTGCCGGCTCACGACTGGGCCTTTAGGCTTGAGACGACGCCACAGGGGAGTAAAAATGGGCACCAAGGCGTCGACCACGGGACTCGCAGGGACAACATCATGGCAAAATTGTTCGACGCCCTATTGATCCACAGCGAAGTAGAATCAAGGGGAGCGCAAGGCACGGGAACCTCCGCGCAAGACGAACAACAAAAAGTGTTCCAGTACCTGTACCCGCTCGGCGAAAACGTACTGGAGAGTATGAAGTGGAATCTGAAGGTACAGTGGCAAACAAAATGGGACGAGTACAAACAGCGGTTCCATTGGATGTCCCACGACAGCTACAAGCGGTATCATTGGCTGGCACAAAATGGCCCAGCGTTGTTCCTTTTGGACAAAGAAGAAAGCATGGTTGGAGCGGCAAGAGTAAAGCAAGTGCTGGACGAGATAAAGAAGCGTTGGGAGGCCTATTATGGCCGCTATGTCGACGAGATCGCGGATGAACGGGAATCACGTATTTCCAGTAATCTGGATGGAGCGCCGGCCCCGGACAGTCTCAGTTATTCTCATTCACATACTGAAGAAGAAGAACTTCCCACCGCTCCTCCATCGGGAGATGTAGTTCCTTATCCTACTTCGATCATTCGCTCTACTCCGCTGCCTGTTGCTGCACCATGGGCCGCTCAAGGAACTTCTTCTTCTTCTTCGTTCTTACCACCAGCGACGCCGCAGGGGCCGGGTGTTGCTTCACTTGCTCCGCCTCATTACACCGGCACGGTCCGCCATGGAGGAGGGGATGCGCCACCTGCTGTTGCTGAACAGTTCCGTGAAGAGCACCACGAGCAGCGCAAAGCCAGGCAGAACAAGATTAATAAATAGTCACTGGTTTGTGCTATCCCTGAACTGATCACGACGAACACAATTAGAAGTAGTAGGTGGTGACGTTGCTGTTCTTCCAGTGGCGACAGTAGATCGGTTCATTTTATCGCCGGCCTTTAAGCGAGGAGCACACATCCATGTTGATTTGACGCATTCAAATTCTGACATAGTAAATCTTTCGACTTGTGTTGTTTTATCAATCTATCGTATCTTCTAGTTCGACATGGTACCAGGAGTAAAGTGTTGATTGGACAACATGTTTTGGAACATCAACAAGAAGTTGTAAAAGTGAAAATGAACGTCAAGCTGCTGCACTTTTATTCACGAGTAAGTCGTCCTCTCAGAGCAGAGGACGACCGAACTCGATGAGAATCTACAAGCACACATTTTCTTTTTTTAACACACTGCACAGACATAGAACAACAAGTTGTTTACATAGTAGTAGCCCATGTAGTCATGGTCATCCAAGCCCCAACATCGAGTAATGTAAGTATGACTGACGTGTTATTTGTAGTAGCTGTAGCCCCCCCCGGCATTATTGCTATGCTTATTGTTGTACTTCTCTCTTGTACCAAATCTGGTGTACACACACTACCAAGGAAAATACAAGCAACGACGTGTATTTGTTTCGTTTTCGAAAATGAATTTCCAAGACTGATAGCATCTTACTTTTTTGTGAGCAAAATATCTTAAAAAGTAAGTTCTCAGCATTACAAACCAGCAGTGGAAACATTAGTTTAGAGCTTCTCGAAGATCCAGAAATGTTTTGAATCTGGACCGGAGGCTTTTGTTCTCCCTTTGTTTGTTTCTCGCGCAATAAGACCCAGGAAAGCGTTTTCACTTTGAAAAGTAGTGCGTGAGAAGGGAAAGTGTAGAAATACTTGGTGAGTTTACTGTGAGGCCGAAGACCCAAGAGGGGGACCAAGAAGCACACCGTGCGAAAAAAAAAAACACAAAAGAAAGTCGCGAAAAAAAAAAATAAAAGAAACAAGAGCTCAAGCGACACGAAAAGAGGGTGAAGAGCTCGCCACAAATTGACACCCCGAAGCAGATTCTAGAAAATAAAAGAAAACAGCATGGCTATCTGCGAAAAGAAAAATCCTACGAAAAGAAAAGCCATCAAAAGTAGGACAAAAGAAAGAAAAGACGCAGAGGAGAAAAAGAAAACTGATAGCATGCGAAAAGAACAAGAAAAAATGTAAACTCCCTGCGCAAGGTTGACCGCAGCGAAGTGTGTATAACTCCGCGTTGATCACTAAGCTCGGTGGCGTACTTATTTCCGGCAAGCTTTAATGCATTTCGCAAAGAAGCGAGCCGCCGGGCACACAAGCTTGGGGCCTAATTTTTCTGTCCGGCTTCCACGATCCCCAAGAGGCGACGGGGATAGTGGTTGTTTTCGTCGGGGGCTAAGGATACTCTCCAGCTCTTAGGAAGTATCTTTTGAACGCCAAGCGTGAGGGTGGTAGCGCGAAGCGAACCCCAATTGAACTTCCCTTCACTGCTAAAACGGGTGGTGTTGCGTCGTTCGAGATGCCTGGCTCTCAATGCAATCCAGCGCAGACGATTAACCTTCAGAAAATTTAAGCGGTTATTAGTACAGTTTCTGGCTCACCTTGGTAGCTCCTAAAGTACCGAAGAAGCTTGTGCTGAATTGTACTTCTCTCTTATTGTCAACTTATTATTTTCGGGAAGCAAGTTCGTCGACGACAGGTTGCCATGCACATCAAAGGAGCTTTGCCCACTGTCGTGCCCAGCATCTGTACTATTCCACTAGCCTTGCGGAAGAAGAATTGACCCCTGCATGATCTGTTTTATTTTCCTGAGAAAATTTTTTCGGTGAACACTACTTCTGTGCGCCAAAACAAGCAACAAGGTTTTAGTTTAAGCCGACGGAGGAGGTTAAGACAGTCAGAAGCTGTTGACTATGGCGAACAAGATGTCCTCCTCCTCCTGCTAAAGAAAAAGAGTAAGTACTAACTACGGCGTTTTGTTTTCAAAAATGGCAGGATAGTATTGAAAGAAGGGAACAAGGCTTGTGGGGAACCCCTAAAGCAAAAATGCTTATGCGAGAACTCCTCTCGACGTCCTGAAACTGAAAGTAGAATCCACAGAGATGGTACTGTTATTCCTGTTGTACTAGTTGTACCCCAACGTGAAGAAAAAGCTGTACAAAAACCTGAAGCTGCACCCGTAGAGTTTGTTCGGAGAAAGCAAAATAATCTTTGCACGAGTAAAGATTCATTTGACAGCTGCTACGACCCAGAGGAGGGACGTGAAAAAGCAGAAGACTATGAAGATGAGTATGTGGTGTTCATCACTCGAGTAAGAAAGAGCTGCAGATGTTGTACCTTAGGTAGGGCAAAATGCCGTTCTTTCTGGTTCTTTTGACGAGAGAATGCTATTATAAGCAGGAGGTAGTCCTGATATAAAAACCTTACGGTAGTAGAGATTTTTTCAAGCCAGTTTTTTCATCGAAGTCCGAACAGAGAAAAACATGTCTAACAACGCAAAAGGAACTAGAGAAGAACGAGAAGGTGACATGAAAAGACTGTGAATGTCGGTTTGATTTTATTACATGCCAAGGTGTAGTTGTCATTTGCATAGCTTTTTTTTTTGGCCACGTCCGTTTTGAACACTACTCCATATTATCCGATGAGCCATGAGCCGGAAGCAAGAGGGATATTGGCATATTTTACCTACTCTACTATGCCGCGCAAAAATAAAGAAAAAGAACTCTACCAAGAAACATTCCGTGTTTATTAGTCCAACTAGCTACGCACAATACAGTTTGTGTCTGTCCTCAACAGGGCCTGGAAAATGGTGAAAGGCGACGACAAACCCGAAGCAACCTCCCATTTGTAAGTGAGTAGAAAATTTTCTTTAGGAAGGCAAAATGAAGTAGAGTTTAGAGTTTGATGATTTTTCCCACCCAACACCTTGATAAAGGCGAATTGTCAGTCTGCTGTCCCCTTTCTTCTTCACAGCCGTAGAAGCTACTTACTTACACAGTATTGATGGGCCTTATGTTAGTATGGGCAACAAGTTGTAGCACATCTGACCCTCAGTAGTCACCAAGATTACGCCGCCTTGCTTGTGATCGGACCCCAGATTGATTTGTGCTGTAAAGCTGCAGCAATTTTAGCATTTTTTAGGCAGGAATAGCGTACAACTAGGTTGAGTCAACCGCTAGAGTCGTGAAGAGTTGTGTCTTCATCAGCTCGACAGTAGCAGTAAGTACAGTGTTGAATTCGCACGCGCAGCTGCTACTGACTTTGTGATCTTCAAGAACCTTTGCGGCTCGGGCAGCAGCAGGGGGAGAACAACAACCTCTAGAGGCGGAATTCTAGCACACTAGCAGACACGACGAGGACGGCCTTGATGAATATCACCAGCGCGCGGTGAGTGTTGCGGCTCCCCCGAGTGAGCAGTCACACCAGTCGTCTTTGAAGACTCGGCTTTACTTGTTTCCGCTTTTCCTCTGGACGACGAAGAAGAAAAGGGACCGAGAAAGGCAAGAACGCAACTGAAAATCCAAGATCGCTTGCTCCTCAAGAACATCCTTCTCTGCTCTCGCCTAGTACCTCGGCCTGCAGAGGAACTTCAAGAACGGAGACAACCTTTAGTACTTTACCCCTGCAGGAGCTCTCCACGACAAACATGTCGTCCGGTAACAACAACCCCTCTAGCAATCCCACCCCCGCCGGCGGGGGCGCAGCAGGCTTCCCCAGTTCGACCTCCTCACCGGCCCCGCCTTTCGGCGCTCCCAGAGGCCCTCCACCACCTCCCGCGGCCTCGCAAGGCGGTTTCTTTCCCGCGACTGGGAACAGCCCCGCAACAAGCTCTAGCAACAGAAACAACAACCTCTTCACAACTCAGGGTGTTGCTGGGGCGCAAAGGGAAGCCGGCGCGGGAGAGCAACAACACTCCGATAATTCTCAATCGTCAGAAGCGCCTAACGCGAATAACAATCCCAACAACTCTCCCCTTGGGCGCTGGCTGAACGCGTTTCCGAATGCGGGGGGCGGCACCGCGGCGGCGGCCAATAACGAGATGGCCGAGCGGGCGCTGCGGCATATGCAAGAAAAAAACTGTGTAAGTGTAACTTTGTAATGCAGAACATGCAACAGAGTTACACCTGTCATGCCAGACAGCCATGAAGTTCTCTTTTCGTGTGTGTTTTCCCTTACAAGCCACGCATGACTGATTTTTGCTGTCATGTAGAGCAAATTTGTGATGCTGTCAACCAAGGAAAGTAAAAGTTACACTAACACAGTTTTTTTCTTGGATACGGCAGAATCACTACTCAATACGGTTGAGGATATGCTGCGAGGTCTTGCTCTTTCTGGGCTGCATACATCTCGGAATATTCTTATCCAAATGTGAAAGAGTTTCATTTTTGTTGTACTCTTGCTTTGCAACACAGATTTTTGCTTACGCGAATTCGACGTTTCTGTCATGCTGAGTGTGCTGTACTAATTAGTATAGTATTATTATAAAAGTTGGGGAAAGGGAATTTGTGTTGCAAAGTCGGCATGTTTAGACAAGTTGATACTCTCCGGATTGGTGGAACGGCGTGACAAACATCGGGATTGCGATATTACTGTATAATATAGTTCATTCTTTGTCATGCGTGACGACACGCTTGCACATTACAATTACTTGCTGCCAACATGCATGAAGTTTTTACCATCGCAGAACGAAGATTGATTCTGCATCTGCTCGATAAATGAATATAGAGTATCGCAACTATCTATCAAATGTAAAAATGTCTGGGTCTGGAAAGTTCCGAGATTTGTGATGCAGTTTTTCCAAGCTCCATCATGTCTGGAATGCCGGGTCTAGCATCACAGGATCTGCAGCTCCTTGGTGATGCCTGTTCTGCATGACAAATGCCCTCTCAGCATGGCCAGAAATGGGCACCTTTTGAGAGCCACGCAACACAGATTTTTGTACGATTCGCAACATGCATCACAAGTTCGAATCCTTCCAGAGCCAGACATATTTGCAATCCATACTATCTGCAGGTCTACCTCCTTATTTCGGCGCGCCTCGATCTCTATGCATTGCAAAAGTATCGTACTCGTATAAATGCATTACAAATTTCCTCAGCGTGAGAAATAAGATTTGTCATGCGGATTTGCCTTAAGAAAAAGATTTGTAATGCATAATTGCAATACGAGTACGATACTTTTGCAGTTCATAATCTCCACGCTGGTTTCCGTCGTGCTTCTCTCTTTTCTCAACGCCCTCGTGCAAATATGACAGTGCACCACTCCTCTCCTCCTCATTTGTATTGCATGAACGGCAATACAAGCAACAGCAAGAGTTGTGCCGGTTGTCGTGCATGACAAATTTACGCTGGAGTGTAGTGCTATTTGTTCTTCCCGAATTTGTCATGCAAACAGTGCTACAAGGCCGCGAGCGCGACTGGATTTTGGAATTTTGCATGACAAATGAGAGGGAAAGGGAGTTGTGCACTGCCATAGCAAATGATCGCGCTTTTGTCGCTGCTGAAACTGGAGTTGTTCGACAAGGAAGAATATGAACTGCAAAAGTATCGTACTCATCTAAATGCATGACAAATTCCCTCAACATGAGAAATAAAATTTGTGATGCGGATGTACCTTGAGAAACAAATTTGTAATGCATGATTGCAATTACTACGAGTGCCATACTTTTGCACAGGATAAAGAAGCGCCGGACCAACAGGTGTTGTTCATAGCGTACATCTATGAATTGCAAATAGGTAGTCTGGGTCTGGATTTTTCATGCGAATTTGGAAGGAAAACAAGGGTTTGTATTGCATAAAATGCAATAAGTGAGGAGCAACTTCTTTCTCATGCTGGGAAACTCAGTTTGTCATGCGTTCTACGAATGGATTTCTGCAATAAGCTTAAGCATCGAAATGAAATTTCTGATGCTGCTATGCTGTACAAGTTGCTTCTCTGCAATGCAAGCTTCAGCAACACAAGTTTCCACCAGGCGTCCAGGGATACTTATTTGCATTTGATAACATTCTGCTCATTTTCTGCGACACCGTCACCATGCTCGTCACCGGAAACGCCAGCGCCATGCTGCTACGAGACGTGCTGCAGATAATACGTACTATCTAAGTTATAGTTATTCTACATTCTTGATTTAAGGCATGGAACCAAAATGATCATGTTTTGCGACTGCTGAAACTGCTGCTATGAAAATTGAAAAAAAAACACAGTGCGACAAGTATGCATTGCAAAAGTATCGTACTCGTATAAATGCATTACAAATTTTCTCAGCATGAGAAAGAAAATTTGTAATGCGGATTTACCTTAAGAGCAAGATTTGTAATGCATGTTTGCAATTACTACGAGTGCGATACTTTTGCACAGGATAACAAGAGCAGAGCAATGATCTGGAGAATCCGCTGTTGCAGGGTGCTATCAAATGCAAAAATGTCTGGGTCTGGAAGAATGCAACTTGTGATGCGCATTTTCAAACACAGAAAAATCTCTCATGCATAGGTAGCAAAAGCTGCCCACTTTCTGTCACCAAAATGGGGCGACATTTGTCATGCGGGTTCGGCATTGCGGAAGCTTCTCGAAACCTGCGATGCTAGAGCTTCCATGCCAGACCTTCTGTGTCATGCAAAAACAGCATGAATCTCCCAGACCCAGACATTTTCACCGTCCATGTTGTTGACCACCTCTTCTTCGCTGGCATTGCGATCTGAAGAGGAAGTTTCGAGCACGCAAAGCTGCAGCTGCTCCGCGGCAGGTGGATTCACTTCTCCCGCATCCGCCTCCTGCGACCCCGCATTTGTGATGGCGATTTTTACTCTTCCAGAACTACATTCTCCATCACCAACATCTTGCTCCGCTCCGTCATTTTGCGCAACAGCGCTTGTCTCATCCGCTTTGACTGCGACACGCGGGTCCTGTGGTGGTACAGCTGCGCCTCCCATGCAAGGAGCCGATTGCTGTTCCTGGTCCCGCAGGCGCTGTTTGCGAAGTTGTGTTTCTATCTCTTCTCGCCGTCTATCAGCCCATGCCGACCACGGAAAAAGAACGTGTTCGAACAGCAAGTGCACCACGGTTTTCGAAGCGCCCATCATGCGCTTAAAGTCGTCGTCGAAAGCATGCTCAAGAATGGAATTGTATGTCTTCTTGTTCTCCTTCTTCTGTGCTGTCGAATGTGCGGCTGCAGCCCCCGTGGTCCTGCGTTGGGCAGACCTGTTCTCAGTTTCTGGCTGCGCTAGTTGCCGCACCTGTTCCCGCCCCTCGGGTTTGTGTGTATGATGCATGCAGTCTGGGGGGCCCGTCTCGGGCAGCAAACACTGTCCCGGAGGAGCGTCGACATCTTTCTCGAACAAGCAAGGGCGCCCGCGTTCTTGCCCAGGTATTTCGTGTTCCGCGCCGTGGCCGTCGCACTGCTCGCGGGCATCTTCTTGGGGTAGTTTCTGGACTGCCGCCTCGCCAAGTAGCGCGCTCTTTTGTTCCAGCGCCCTCGCCTTCTCTATCATGATTTCTTCGTAGTTGTAGCAACTCTTCAAATTGCGCAAAAACGTGGAGGCGAAGTAGTCAAACGCGATTGGGCGGAGTACGGCCTCCTCGAACACAAACCGCGCGAGTTTTTTTCGTGCTGTGGCGATCTTCTTCTGCTGTCGCCAAAAGTCCCCGCCCCATGCCATCGCGCGAGCCGCTGCAGAGAAAAGCAGCTTTTGCTGCTCCTTGCAATGCAGTTTGTGCCCCCACATGGCTTCCCGCGCCATCAGAAACACGGCAAAAAACTCCAAGTGCAGCACACTCTCCTGCCACGACTTGTCCGCTAAACAGCCGGACCAGATTGGCTTCGTTTCCTTCAGTAGTTGCTCGATCTCCATGCGTCTCGTCCCCGCCAGCTTTGCCGTGGCCGCTTTGCTCGCAGGCTCGCGCCCGCTCCTGGCCAGTGCTGCGTCCACCTTGTCAAGACAATGGAACTGGGTTTGCTCGATTTCCTCCGTCAAACGGGCGTAAACCTCTTGCTTTCTCTGACTGTAATTCGCTTCTTGCTCTGCTCGCATTTCCATGTACTCCTTGTACTCTTTCTCCGCCTGTTGCTCTAATCGTCTCCACGCCTCCTCATCGATCTTGGTTGTTTTCCTCGTGCCAAAGTGCGACGAAGCCGAACCTGATGTCTTCGTTTTCCACCCAGAAGAAGCTTTTTCTTTTTCGGCGGAGTTCTGCACGAACAACGGGGGCTCGCCTGCATTACTTCCAAGTTCCGCTTCTTGCTGTTGTCCCTCTACAACTCTCGTCCGCGCCTTCCGATCACCGTCTGCGCGTTGCCGACACAGGCAGTGCAGCTTTTCCCCGTTGGCGCCCGTGCCGCTGTGGGTAGGGCAGCTGGCGTGCGCAAGCAGGTGCCGCAGGACTCCGCGACACACGTCGGGCCGGACCCGGTTGCCGTGGATAGCAATCGGAAAGCTCCCACAGTTCGGTCGCGTGAAAATCGTGTGACGTATTACAGCAAAATCTTGATCTTGAATGCACGCACAAGTCGCTGTCGTACTAAAAATGTCTTTGTCTTTTTATTTTACGACCAGGAGCAAGAATATTTTTGACTAAGCGTCTCCACCAACACGACCTCTGCATCATCATCGTCATCTATCATGATCTATCCAAATAAACCCCGGCTCCGGCACAAGCCTACACACTTCTAACGTGATTCATCACGATCAAGAGTTCGCTCGAATATGGCTGCCATTGATTCGCTCCGGCTTCCAACCTGCTTTTTCGCACAGCTGGAGGAGTTCCCGTGTGGTCGCGTCGGGCATCTTGATATATAGTATGTTTCTTCGACCCGAGAGAAAAACTCTATGAGATGAACTTCAACTTGCTGTGCGACGCACAAAAAACCCCGGAGTGTAGGAGTTGAAACAGCAAGAACGCTGGTGACGCATTCTTTGTCGGAAGTTGTGAGTGGATAAATTACACAGCCTTGTTCCATCAAACCTGGTATCTCGCCCTCGTCATTTTTCTTGGACCAAAGCTCGTGCATGTCGATCCTACAGAAGACTCTAACGTTCCATGTCTGACGCTAAAACAAAAAAAATTTTCATTGCGATGATCGTTCTGAAAAGCACAAGCAACGACAACTACCAGCTAAATAAAGGATGAACGCGAAGACGCTGGCAATACAATGCAATTATACAATATTCGTTCACAAAAAGCGTCCGCGATTTGTGTCACGCCAAGCGTTCGCGACGGTAAAAAAATTATAAAAAAGAAAATGGCAACGGACCACAGAAGAAAATTTTTCGTCAGGAAGATCTTGAGCATTGGTGCTGCTCCCTACTTGCTAGGAGTAGGAACGCTGAGCGTTGAAGCCGGGTGCTGCTACATTTCTGTGTCCCGACAGAGCTGCTGAACAAGAACGTGCAAAGAAGCCCAAGAAGCGCATCTTTGAAGCAATACTGCTCGCAAGAATGGAGTGAGTGGCAGGTATCCAGAGCGCGCGCGCGCCATGAGGATAAGATTAAGATTAAGAAATTCATTGGTTACAAAAGCGGGGACTCTTCGAAGACAAACACAAACAAAAACCCTCATCTCCAAGATAAAATGGAAGCTAGTGTAGTTGCACTAGCAAATGCAGAGACGGAAAAAAAATTAGCATATTAAAAAAAAAACCAAGCACTTAACTTGTGCCGTCTCTCAACATGTCTTGTCTTCCTTCCGTGTCCACCGGTCTTCCTGAAAAACCTCTGCCCTCTTCCTACCACAATAAAAGAAACATCATGGGCATTTTACTCCAGATTCTGTGAATGTCTACTTCCTGTCCCACCCCCTAAAAAAATATGGATCTGTCGTTGTCCCGACACCAGATCTGGTGAACAAAAACGTGCATAGAAGCCCAAGCGCATCTTTGAAGCAATACTGCTCACAAGAATGGAGTGAGCGGCAGGGCAGAAAGAAGTCTCAATGTTGACAGGTTTCTTGAAAAATTTTTGCAATGCGATAGCAGTAGTCCTTCTGAAATAAATATCGGACTCGCCCAGACATGTTCCTTTGTTGAATAAAACAGATCTTCTCATTTTCCAATACCTGTAACGTACCTCCTTTCTTTAGATGTAGACTCGAAAGAGATTATCGAAAAAGGTAGCCGATCCTTATTCTTCCTCGGCTCTGATATGTGGATGGAAAATGAGGTATGTGGCGCGTTCGAGAAGAAAATCGAATAACGTTTCTGTATTTATTTCCCTTAGGCGAAATAACAACTATGCGGGTTTTTGCTGGCAGAAATGGTTTATGTTGGTGTTTAGATCCTCATGTCTCAAGTTTTTCGTTCCAACCGCTGTTTTTCTTCAGATCAGTCGGACAAAAAACTGCTTCTATGTGAATCCATGATCTACTTCATCTCAGCAGAACGATGATGTTGGTCGTCGTCTGGGTGGCTTACTAGTGTAGTTGTATAAAGTACGCACAGAGCCTCGGTTAGTAAGTATCTTTTATCGCGCACGCAACCCAGGGTCGAGAGGAGCTGGGTCCGAGTAGAAGACCTTGTTCAACAACATCGACATGTTGTTCTTGAAGCAAGTATGGCACTTGTAGTACTTGACGATGAAGAAGCGGAGGAAAGTATATCTGTTGTGAAAAGCTGCAACAGACATGCCACGACTCACCTCGCCTACTATCCTGTGCAAAAGTATCGCACTCGTACAAATGGCAATCTTGCATGACAAACCTAGCTTTTTGCCTGAATTAGCATTACAAATTCCATTTTTCTTTCTGATAAAATTTGTGATGCAATTTATACTAGTACGATACTTTTGCAATGCATACCTACGCGTTGCTCACAATCTCCTACCCGCCCCGTTCGGTTCGTCCAGTTTGAAAGCCCGCCCGGAGAAAGGTTGCAAGGCGTCGCCCGGGCGCTGCATCGCTGGATCCACCGGACTTTGGGGACCTCTGGGTGGCCCGCCGCTGGTCCCGCCGCCGCCACCGCCGCCTAGGGGGGAGGCACCTATCAAATGTAAAAATGTCTGGGTCTGGGAGATTCATGCTGTTTTTGCATGACACAGAAGGTCTGGCATGGAAGCTCTAGCATCGCAGGTTTCGAGA
>JACKZZ010017051.1_pt1 | contig 33030 bp, 25 predicted proteins | sample 8027871 | NCBI WGS metagenome assembly JACKZZ01 (sample SAMN15724774, study PRJNA655200) | protist metagenome | isolation source: fluorescence activated cell sorting (FACS) single amplified genomes of... | place: USA: West Boothbay Harbor, Gulf of Maine | collected 2000-07-19
CTAGTAATGTTTCTCGTCTATTTCAATCTTTTTCTAAAGCAATTGAAGCTAAGAAAACCATGTTTTTAAAGGTTCTATCGCCCTATCAGTTCACTGGTATAAATAATACTCATGAACGCTCTACTACATCTGCATCTAGTCCTCCAACTACTTTGGGACATACAGATCCGTCCATCACTTACAATTACATTGAAAGTTTACAGGAGGCGTGTCCAATACAAGCAAAACAATTGGAGCTTTTAACAGCCCAAGATAATGTGTTGAGGTATGAAGTTGAGCAGAAACAGAAACAGCCATTGAAACACACGAGTTTAGGAACGTTGTATACAACCTTTAAGATACCTATTCCTATGGATACGAGTAGTAGTAATAAGAAGGAAGAGGTTGTGTATATGAATGGTATTGATACGCATCCCAATGGTAGTAATAGACCTACTATAGTATTGATGCATGGCTTTGGTTCTGGACTTGGCTTTTGGTTTAGGAATATTCAACCATTGTCCGACATGGGTTTCAGAGTAATCGCAGTAAGTAGTGCAGTGTAGTGAAGTGTCGTATAGATCAACATTATTACATTATATTACTATATTAATAACAGATGGATTGGTTAGGAATGGGAAGCTCCAGTCGTCCTCCTTTTACAAAGAAACGTTCGTTTCATAAAGACTACCTCGCACCTTTTATCAAGAAACAACAACCCAGTATGACCGCTAGTACTAATTCTACTACTACCACCTCCTCTATCCATGATGTAGATGACTTTTTTATCGATTCCTTCCAACATTCTATTCAACAGTTAGAGCTAAAAGAATTCATTCTATTAGGACATAGTATGGGAGGATACCTATCCGCAGCCTACGCTATCAAGTACCCAAACGCTGTTTCTCATCTCATCTTAGCTTCACCCGTAGGCTTGCCTAGTACAGACGATAAGCTTAACCAGATGGTACACGACGACAAGACAGCAAGTCACGCTCCAGGCCTTGGCCTACGCTTATTTCGTTATGCGTGGTCACTCAATCTCACCCCACAACAAATTATTCGTTATATTGGTCGTCCATATGGCAAGCAAACGCTCTTATCTGTCTTACAACGACGTTTTCTGTCCATGGATGCCCAAGTTCCTGTAGGGATCCATGCCTTGTTGGCCGAGTACTTGTATGGGATTACAGTGGCGAAACCAAGTGGTGAATATGCTCTAAATGCCATCTTAGAACCGAGATTCAATGCCAAGTCAAAACAAGTGGGTGTCTTTGCTCGCTACCCGTTAGAACATCGTTTGGATGCATTTAAAAAGCCAAAGTTGGTTCTCTTTGGAGATCGAGATTGGTTGTATAATAAGCGAGTCGATAATATTTGTGAAACAATGGAAGAAACGACGCTGAAGAGAGTTTCTCAGGCAGGGCATCATTTATACTTTGATCATGCTAGTGAGTTTCATGAGTATATCGTAGACTTTGTACGTAATAGCAACAAGAAGGTGTAAAGAGCATATATAGGTACTAGTGTAGTAGACATGGATTTATCTATCTAACTTTATCAATAACTCTTCACGATACAATTGCAACTCCATTCGAATCGTTCTCAATTCCATACAATTATAGACCAATGTAGAAAAGAGAACCAGCAAAAGGAGTAATAGTTTCCATTCTTCAAAGAATGGTTGTATCGTAAAAGTAGGAGGAGGAGTAGCTGTACTAACAACCTGGTCTTCTTGTACTGCCAATGGCACCTTCTTCCCCTCCTCATCACCTGCAGTAGCCTTAGATTGTCTCCGTAGCCGTACTCTTCTCTGATTTAGCAACTCCACAGCATGCCTTGTCCATATCTCTAAACTCTCTCTACTTTCATTTGTCGTTGACGATACGATCTGTCCTTTAAACCATGTACTCTTTAGGAAATGTACTTGGATCCCTACCTCCACGTGGCACATGTTCTTTCCGTCTTGACTAAACACCCATCTTGTTTCAATGTTAAAACAGTCACTATAAGGAATGTCAGTCATTCGTAGCAAGTCGGATATGACAAACTTATCACTTCTTTTAAAGCAGCGTTGAATCCTATTGCATTTAGCATATCTTGGCAGCCCTGGGAAGCTAATCTTTGGCGGATGTTTGTGTAGCACTTGTCGATACATATCAAACGTTTCAGTTGAAGCGATAAAGCCTTGATCTAATCTGTTCCTTTCATCACCTCCAATAGGATGTTGTTTATTCCAATGACCAATGTCTATTTGGATGTCTTTCATCGCAAGCATGTACTTCTCATAAAACCCACGACCAGGGGTGGTGGTAGTCGTATCTTCTTCTTCTGCCCAAAAGTACGCAAAGGCCTTTTCTACATTGATTTCAAGATCAATGTCTAGAATAGTAACCATTTGAGCGACGATTGGATCCGCTAAGAGCTGAGAAACCGGAGATGAACTAGAAGAAGCTTCGGTAGTGTTATCTATACTACTATTAGGTTCGTCTTCCTCCTCTTCATCTTCTTTTTCTGCTACTGCAAACTTTGCCGATCTTCGTCTAGCAAACATCTTTTCACGCAATTCTTGACGAATGGCCGGATCATCCGCTGTGTAGAGTAGAGTAAAGAATAAAGTGTGCTTGTGTATGATACTACAAGCCCCTACGTACTTGAAATAGCAGCAAGTTTAATTTCAATGGCATTGGCTGAAATTAATTGATCAAACCGAATGAAACAGTCGTCTCTATAGTTTATATAAGATTATTATTATGACTACGTAGTTGGAAAAAGTACGTACCTCTGTCCATTAAACCCTGCAAAGAAGCATTTCTCTCCCTTTCCATACACTTGCAAAGCATTAACAAAGTACAATTCTGGTTTAGCAATAGAAGTAATCCGATTGTATGGCATTGTAATCCTCGTTCCTCTGTAGCCCTATGAGATATGAATTACTACTGGATAGTAGAACCTTTAAATACACTACTGTTCTAAATTACCTACTCTAAAACACATAATTTGATGCGTCAAGTACAAATGTCCAAACATCGGTACATGATCAGGAAAATAACAACACGAGTAAATGACTACTGGCGTCTGGGCTGGGGGTAACAAGAACTCTCTGCGAAACAAATCGTTATTGAATGGTTCCAAGCCCAGCCACGTGACGCCCTGCTGTCTTCCTACTTGGCTATAGAACTCATTGATCTTTTGAAAACAACTGTCGCACACACGTAGAGCGCCTTTTTTCAAATATTCCTGGAAGGGAACACGTATAGACTGAGTTGAACAAGAAGCACAGAAAGAACCTCCACAATTCCGACAATGATGGCGAGTAGAACTTAATAAACCACCAACTTCGATGCGACAGTTTTCACAAGACATCATGTTGGCAAAGGGAGGCGGATTGACGAGAGATTTCTGAAAGACGGAGGAAGAGGTTGAGTTATTTAGAGAGGGAGTAGTAGTTGTTGTTGTTGAAGAAGAAGAAGGAGGAGGAGGAGGAGAGTCTTGTAAAGGGGTGGTGATTTCATTATTAATATTAGTACTATTCTTCTGTGTCGACTTCTTCTTGTTCTTCTTCTCCGTTATATCAACAGATGGAGGAGAAGAAGAAGAAGACGAGCTCATTGGTGGTGGTAGTATGTAGTATTAGTATTATAATAGTTTTGTAAACGTATTAATCGTTTTGTAAACGTAATTTTTATATTTATTACAAGAAATCTGTTCGGAATACAAGACTTCAACATGAACTTCAATATCTGTTATCCTTCTTCTCATTTCAACTTCTTTTCCAATAACACATACGATAAATTCTTCCATTGCTTTGGTAAAGAGTCATGAAAATCATCCTCCCATGTCTTGGGGCGCATTGAAACCCGATCCACTTCAACATACTGATGACGTTTGGTATAAAAGTCAATCGCACTTAACATCATCGACCCTGTACTGAGTTCTATGGTTGAAAAACCTTGTTGTTTAGCAAAAGTTTCAAGTGCTCTTATTAAACAAGAACCAACCCCTTTGCCTCTCTTGTCTGGATGAACTGACATGCGTCTTAACTCAGCTCTACTATCGCTCTTGAATTGTAATGCAACCATTCCCAGTACCTCTTCAGGGTTCGATTCAACAAAAGCAATAAAGAAATGCCCCTTTCTTTGATGACTTTGAGGCTTGTTCTGTAGATCATAGACTTGTTCAATGTTCCGCAGATCATCTGCTAATGAACTGGAAAGGTATTCTTCCATAAAACTCAAAAGACGTCGATCTGCTGTAGTACTGGTAGAGACAATCGGTTCATCAATATAACTCATCATTCCACTTTGGAATATCGTTTCAATCTGTTTCTGATCGCTTGGCTGATATGATCGAATACATACTTGTTGCATACTCCTTTTCTCAATTCTTTCTCTTTCGTATATGCTTTAGATACATGATAAAAGCTTCGAATTTTCTTCAAGGTGACCTTTCGCTTTTGTGTTTGTTGAATCAGATTTGTAAGTTGAAGATCAACAACTGTGTCTCTGCTGCAATTGCCCCTTCGTCTTTTATTTTTTTTATTTATTTATTTTCAATACCAAAATCAAATAGCTAGCTATCCATAAGAGTGGTTAATAGCTGCTGAATATTAGAAAAATGGATCCATCTCCCTTGTCTTCACCAGTAGAAGAAAGAAAACAACAACCTAGTGATCTATCCTCTTCGTCATCTTCTTCCGATTACTCTTCTTCTTCCTGCTCTTCTTCTTCTTCTTCATCAGATGATGAAGAAGATGACGATAAACAACAACAATCTACACAACCCCCTCCTAAAGTTTCTCAAACTAGCTCTCCGACTACTGGTAAAATTCAAGCCATGAAACAAGACTTGCAGCAACATATTCTGCCCTGTTCACGTTCTAAACAACGTAAAAGAACCCTTTCTTTATCCTCATCTTCTCCTCCTAAAGTGAATACCAAGAACACCTTGATGGCTTTGGGACTTAAGAAAAGAGACCGAAGAACGATTGAGGAAATACAAAGAGATATTAAGAACAATAGACCAAATAGCAGAGCTACGTCTCCCGTAGGGTCTCCAGCAGCAACACTACCAGTATCATCTCCCCCTGCTACTAGTCTTACGCCCTTGACTTTGCCTCTTTCGAACGCATCTCCTCTTCCCTCTCCGTCTGCTTCTCCTCCCCCAACTCTTCCAGTCACTCTCTTGCATAGTCCTGTATTGGGTAGTAGTATGAATATACAAATGAATGCATCAAAGATGATGTACAGTAGCAGTGGTAGTTGTAGTGAAGATGAACAGGAAATAGGAGAAGGGAAACGTTGTGCTACTAGCTTACTACAAAGTAATAGAAGAAATAGTAGGAATAGACAACTTGCTGCTACCGGTAGTGCTACTCGACGTATGGCTTTGAATGGTAAAAACTCTGCTAGGAATCGATTGGCGAAAAAGGTCTTTGGACGACAGAGAAATACACGTGCGTCTAGTTTGTCCACTGTTGCTAGTGTTGCTAGTAGACAGACAAAGAAGAGGAAAGAGGTGAAGAAGAAGAAGAAGACGAGTAGTTGTCGTTCTTCTTCTTCTGCCACTGGAGAAGAAGAAGATGAGGAATACGTACTAGAGGATACAATGATGGATGCCTCCTTGTCTTCTGGTAAAGACTCTTCTTCCGGTCCATCCTCTTCTTCTTCTTCTTCTTGTCTATCTCTCTCTTCTTCTAGTGAAGAAGAAGAACAACAAAAGAAAAACAACAAAACATATCGTTTACGACAGAATCAACAGAGTAACAATTACGCTGAAAGTCATTCTTCCTCAAGTAGTTCCTCTGGTTTTAGTGGTGAAGAAGACGGTGGCGATGTGGTCAGTACTGCCCCTAGTAAGTAATATTCCTCGTACGCTCTTGATAGTCTCTAACGGTCTATCTATCTATCTATCTATCTATTGGTCTCTTAGTCTTATCAGTAGAATCTATTCTCAATGATCGTATCGTAGACAGATGTGAAGACCACGGATTGTCTCACAAGAGTGTTGTAGGCTATGATACACTCGACAGTTGCCAAGAGTGCAATGCTAGTAATAATAGTAGAACCAAGACTGTAGAGTACTATATCCAGTGGAAAGGAAAGTCTCATTTACATGATACATGGGAGACTGAAGCTACTCTACTTCCTAGTACTACTAACTCGTTATTCTTTTACAAGAAAACGGAAAATATCTTGAAGCCTGTCAAGCAAAAGTTGGACAATTACAAGAAGAAACAGGCTTTGAAGAAAAGTAGTATTAATAATGATAATAATAAACCAGTAGTAGTAGAAGATCCATTAAGAGATTTGTTGCAGCAGTTTACAACTGTAGAACGGATACTAGGGATGAAAGAAGGGTATTACTTGTGTAAGTGGAAATCTCTACCATACTCGGAAGCGACTTGGGAGATGGAATCAGATATTAACACTAGAGAAGCGTCTAGAGAAGCGATTAGTGTTTTTCACAAGAGAGAACAGGATCATAACAAGTGTTGTGTTTCTAGTTCATCAACAACTATTACTACTACTACTACTACACCAGTCTACGACCATACCTACGCATCGTGTACGACCCAACCTTCCTTCCTTCCCTCTTCCATCAAGCTCTTTCCTTATCAACTGCTAGGTCTGGATTGGTTGTTAACCGCATGGGCAGATCCTCTGCGCACAGGTGTGATCTTGGCAGATGAGATGGGATTAGGAAAGACACTGGAAGCTATTTCTTTGATTTCTACCTCTAGAGAGATGTTACTGTCTACAGCATTAGGAACAACAGCTCCTCCTTCTCTCGTCATAGTTCCACTTTCTACCCTCGAACAGTGGTCTAAAGAATTCAAACGCTTCGCTTCTCATTTAAACGTTGTCTTGTACATTGGCAACGCAAAGAGCAGATCTCTAGTAAGAGAGTATGAGTGGAGGTATATGGGCGACAAGTGCCAGTGTGTCAAGATTGATGTATTGATCACAACTTACGAAATGATCTTAAAGGACAAGATAACATTATCCTCCCAGCTCTGGTCTCACATCGTCATTGATGAAGCTCATCGTCTTAAGAACCAACACTCTGAGCTTTACACGACCCTTCAGACCCTCTTCAATCATCCCTCTACGTACAAGTTACTGCTTACTGGAACTCCTATTCAAAACTGCTTACATGAACTCTGGTGTCTCTTGTATTTTATACAGCCACAGACGTTTGGAGAAGAGGACAGAGAAACGTTGTTTACAAGAGTGGATGAGACATTACAAGAACTACAAGAGCAACCCCAAGACAAGCGAGATGATTTACTCCTGCAGCTAAAGAAAGATACGAATGAAATTGAGCATTTGTTGGAGTTGTATCTGTTACGAAGGATCAAACGCAATGTAGACATGGGTCTTCCTCGTAAAACCCATATGATCATCCCTATCTCTCTTACCAAGATGCAACAAGAGTATTACAAGATGGTACTGACCAAAAACTTCAAGCAGCTGAATAAAAACGTTGACCTTTCCACGACCAAGAACAACTCTTTGATGAACATTATGATGGATCTAAAGAAGGTCTGCAATCATCCGTTTCTCTTTTCCGGTGCTAGACAAGAAGAACATGCGTCTCTAGTCTCTAGTTCGGGTAAATTAAAGGTTCTAGACACATTACTGTCCAAGCTCTTTGCTAATCATCACCGAGTCTTGATCTTTTCTCAAATGGTTAAGGTTCTCGACCTTCTGGAAGAGTTTTGTACGATGAAAGCGTATAGCTATCAACGCATTGACGGAAGCACGAGTCGTTGTGTACGCGATGCCTCCATTGAACAGTATAACGCAAAGAGTTCTACTGATTTTGTGTTTTTACTGTCTACGAGAGCAGGAGGACTGGGCATTAACCTCACATCTGCCGATACGGTGATCATGTTTGATAGTGATTGGAATCCACAGAATGACTTACAAGCAGAGGCAAGGTGTCATCGTGTAGGACAAGTGAAGCCAGTGGTGGTGTATAAGTTTGTATGTAAAGGAACTGTGGAGGAAGAGGTGTTGGAGAGGAGTAAACACAAGTTGATTTTAGATCACGTGGTGATTCAATCGAGGCGTTTTGATACCAGTAGTAGTAATGCCAGTCTAGGGGGTGGAATGGGTATGGAGTTGAATGAGATCTTAAAGTTTGGAGCTCAAGAGTTATTTGCAAGCACGAAAGAAGAAGAAAACGAGGAGGAGGTGAGACTGGATATTGATAGGATTATTGATCAAGCAGAGAAGGAACGGGAAAACTCACCTTGTGCTTCGGCTGTAGCTACTGTACCTGTTAGTAGTAGTGAAAAGGTCCAATCATCTTCGTTTAGTAGTTTATTAAACTCTTTCAAGACTGCGAATGATCTAGTGTGTGATGTAAAGAAGAAGAAGAAGAAGCAGAGTAAGAAGTTGGGTACTAGAGCATGGGCAGAGATCATTCCTAAAGAAGATCAGGTGGAGAGATCAAGAGTAGAAGAAAAAATAGAACAAGAAGAAGAAGAAGAAGAGACTGTTGTTGCAGACTATTCGTCCTTTTATCTTCCTCAACGTAAAACTCGTAATAAGAAGGTTTGTTATGCTGAAACGACCCCAAGAGGGAGACAAGATGAGGATCAGGACAGTGTTGTAGATGTAGAAGCTGCTAAATCAACTATAACAGTAAAAGAGTCCAAGAAAATGCTTCAATTTAATCATTTAGTACATCGTATGGTCATGATGTGTGGTACTTTGTGGAATTTAGGACTGTATAAAGATAGTAGTAGTACAGTGGAAGCAGCAGACGAAGAAAGCTTTGAAGCTCGTAGTAAGGACGTCGTGATTAAGGGTAAGAAGTACATTACAAGGGATAATGTTGGATTGGTTCATCAAGCAGGAATGGAACTGTTTAGAGCTAGCTGTGTAAAGATGATGGAAGAAGAAGAAGAAGCGATGTGTGCTAAGACTGTTACTAGTAATACTAGTTTGCAAGTGGTTCAACGAGTGTATGGATTGACAGCTTTGGAAATAGTGTTGAGTAGAGTTGTAGAACAAGCCAAGAAGACCAATTGTCCTAGCAGTCGTAGCAAGAGGGAGTGTTTATTGCGTCTCTTACAAGACCAACAAGAACTTTCTTTGTTTATCATCACCGACAACGTTGTGGATGTAGGTCTTCTAGTGGGTATTCATGAGTATGGCTGTGGGAATTGGAAGCAAATAGTTGAGGAGAATGAGATTATACGCAAGGCTTTGTTTGACAATATGATTGTGGATAAGGACAAGGCGTTGAAGAAACTACGAAGGACCGGTGTAGTTGATGGATTTAACAAAAGAGCAAAGGTTTTGTTGAGGATGTGTCTGAAAGAAGTAGTAGCGAATACGTCATTGGAAGGTCTGTTTTTGTTCCCATTAGATAGAGAAGGAGACAAGGAGGGGCGCAGGAGGATGGAGAAGGTGTTATCGGTTGAATTAGACGAAGAAGATACGAGGAGGAAGAAGAAGAAGAAGAATAAGACGGGTACCGCTATAGGTATTGTTTCTTCTCTTCCCAACAACGCTCTACCAGTAGCAGGTATTCTACACAAGAAACCCAAAGGGCGACTAGAAAGAGCAGCAGAACGTGCAGCAATGAAACAACAACAGCAGCAACAACTAGCCCCCGTAGAGGACACACCACCCCTGGCCAATGCTAGTACTAGTAAAAACAAGATACGTCCCAAGAAGCTCCTGTCTTCTATCAAACAGACCCTTCGTAAGCTTGTTTCTATTCATGAATGGTCTAGCACTCAATCCGATGTGATTGTGTGTCAAAAACTGTGTAAATATATTGGCATTATTGGTACAACAGTGGATCGACTGTTGATAAAGACGCAGAATGAAGAGGAGTTGAATGAACTCCGAAATGCTTGTTGGAAGTATGTGGAAACGTATACTCCTGCTATGAGCTATACACAATTGATTGATTTATATGAAGATATAAAGATTGATTTAATGAATCAGAGGGAAAGGGAAGAGGGTATTACTATAGAAACAGAAGCAGAAGAACCAATTTCGTGTTTGAGTACTGGGATTGAAAAGGAGTTAAAGACTGAGTGTACTACCAGTCAGAGTGTAGTCAATACAACAACTAGTAGTAATAGTACCGTGCAAGCATCTCCTCCTTCTTGTTCTTCTTATTCCCAACGTCGTCGTATCAATAGTACAAGTAGTAGCACTAGCACAAGTGGTAAAAGAGAAGAAGACGACCGTAAACGATATAACACCACTAGATACAGTCGTTCTCGTCATGAAACAACACGACATTCTATTGATCGATATCATGACTATAGTAGTCGAGATCGTAGTCGGCCACGTTCTCGATACTACGATCGTCAGGCAGACGAAGAATTGGATCGTCGTCGTCGACGTGGAACCTTTGATGAGACATCTTCCTCCTACTCTCGAAGAAGAATACGTGAAGAAGATAACAGTGAAAGAAGAAGAATTAGAACATCTGCAGGTTCTCCTGGCAGTACGAGTAGTAGAAGCAGCAGAAGTAGGGGGAGGAGGGTTCTCGACCAGGGCCCACCATCGATATTAGGACGTTATGAAGATAACAATTCATTGGTTGTTGGTAGTCTTGTTAAAAGACCTCGTGTAGACACTAGTACTGTCTCCTCTACTTCAAATCGTATCATACTGAACAAACGCCATGCTGCGTTGCAAGAGTCAGATCGTGAATCTGGTGAGGAAACAGTAGCGGAGAGTATTAATAGTAAGAAGCAGATTAGAGTAGATACACCCACACGTGTGTCTATGATACAAAAGAAACCTCGACCTGATAGTCCACGACTCAATACAGCTCTATTGAATCGACGTCATTCGACTCGAAGGAAGACAAGCGAGTGTTTAGAATAATAATAAATCATTTATTTTTAAATAAAACGTTTTTGTTGTATTTTCAATGGATGCTTGTCTGTATTCTTACTCATCCCTAAAGGTCCTATTTGTTCATTCAATAGCACGTACTCCACATAATTAAGGATATGTATTAGACTCTCCATCGGGTGTCTAAAAGGATCCCAAGAAGCGCCTTCGAATTGAAACCAAGTCTCATTGGACGCTGTCGTTCCTGTTAACAATGTTGTTAAGATCGTTCCTTGAGGTATGGCATATTGTTGGACCTTTGAATAGTGAGACGACGGTCGTGTGTATGCATGGACCATATGTTTAAATCTTTGGTAATACTCTGAGTGGTCATTGATCATCACTACATGCGCTCCTTGTAAGATATTCATAAACAATGTAATGTTACGATCTGATATGTCGACAAACATCGTTCCTAACAATGATACTTCTAGAGGTTGAAAGAGAGAGATGAGAGGGCCTGAGTTTAATACGTATTGGGGATAAGGGGTAGGAGAGGATAGGTTCTGATGGAAGTCCGCTCTGAAGACTCCTTGGGTAATTTTTATGAGTTGTTGTTGTATGATCTGTCTTGAGATGATGGCAATGATGGAGAAACAGAAAAACAAAAACACAACCGACATGATACAGCAAGGGAGATTCGCATGGATCTTTTGATAGCAACATGAATGTGAAGGTTGATGAAAGGAGGGAGAGGAAATAGTAGGAGTGGAGTATAGGAGAAGTGGGGTATCGTCGTCTGCTTGTTCTTCTTCTTCTTCTTGCGACTGCTGTTGGGTCATTTCTATTACAGTACCACCACCTTGATTGATTGTAATTGGATATGAATCTAAATCCATAGCAGTAATACCATCTTGATTGATTGTAATTGGATATGAATCTAAATCCATCGGACATTTATTTTTATTATTATCCATTATTACAAGGAGATATTCCTGAAGAACAAGACTGTCATCATACTTGTGTGTGTCTGTTTGTACGTTATTTGTATTATGATATTAATAATAGTTGCAATTGAACTTGTTTTATTAGAATCTGATCAGATGTTCAAATTTTTAGTAACGTCATGGAAAGTTCACTTCAACTTTGGACAAAACAAGAGTTGTTGTGTTTCCCTTCTTATTTGAGTCGATATTTATTTTCCACCAACCAATTTCCCTATTCGAAACGTCTCTTTAGAAACCACAAATAAAAAAAATAAAAAAAACGGTTTTGTTCCAAATAGCCCATACTAAAAATCTAAAACATCATGTTTAAAACTACTACGTTTCTTCTTTCCAAAGCCTCTTCAACCATCCTACGTACATCTACCATGTCTTATTCTACTAAAAAGGTAGCCGTGTTGGGTGCTGCAGGTGGTATTGGTCAACCTTTATCTCTTTTACTCAAACAATGCGATCGAATTGATCATTTAAGTTTATTTGATGTGGTCAATACACCTGGTGTCGCTGCAGATCTATCTCATTGTAATACTCGTGCTAAAGTCTCTGGTCATACTGGTATGGATGAAATCCATGATGCGCTACAAGGCTGTGATGTAGTTGTCATCCCTGCTGGTGTTCCTAGAAAACCTGGAATGACACGTGATGACTTGTTCAATACGAATGCTAGTATCGTACAGAGTTTAGCCAATGCAGCTGCTCAAACGTGTCCCAAAGCAATGATGTTAATTATCGCGAATCCAGTTAATTCAACTGTTCCCATCGTAGCTGAAACTTTTAAGAAACACGGTGTGTATGATCCAAAGCGTCTCTTTGGGGTCACGACGTTAGATATCGTACGTGCCAATACATTTGTAGCTGAATCGCAAGGATGGAGTCCAAAGGATACCAACGTTACTGTTATTGGAGGTCATGCTGGAACGACCATTCTCCCATTGTTATCTCAAGTACCTAATGCAACGTTTGGAGAAGACGAATTGAAAGCTCTGATGCATCGTATTCAATTTGGAGGAGATGAAGTTGTTCAGGCAAAGGACGGGGCTGGTTCTGCCACATTATCCATGGCCTTTGCTGGCGCCAAATTTACCACCAGATTATTGGATGCTATGTGTGGAGAAGAGAATGTGGTTGAGTGTTCTTTTACTGAGAACAATGTTACATCTTTACCATTCTTCTCCACCCCTGTAAGCCTCGGACCAAATGGTGTAGAGCAAGTGCATTCGTTTGGCACGTTGTCCCCAATTGAACAAGAGAACTTTGATGCGATGGTATCTGATTTGGGACTTCAGATTGCCAAAGGAGTGAACTTTGCGCAGCAAGCGAGTTTATAGATGAGTTATCTCTTCAAATAAGTCTGGCACGTGTTTTCAATCTATTGATAGATGAATATTTTATAATAGTCTATTTATGGAAAACTAACTTTAATGCATAATAAAATCCATTTTCATTCATCGCCTTGTGTTGTACTTTAATTATATGGATCTAGCAGGGTTATTGAAGCCAAAGAGCTCCTCCAAAGCTGCACCAGATGAAGCGACAGCACCAATAAAGGCCATCATGCAGCCTTCTAACAGGAAACGATCGGGTAGGATGTGGGCAAAACTAAATGTTACAGTAAAACTCTCTTCTTTACAAAAGTTTCAACAGAAAAAGTACCAAAACATGCAACTAGAAACCATGGCACGTGTACGTGGGATGGTATATATTTAATTAACCCATTACTTATCCCTTCATTAGGCAAAGCAAGTATTAGAAGGCATTTCTCCCCAAGAGATGCAAGAGGAAATAGAACGGTGGGAAAAGTTAGAATTGCAAATGTATACACCGGTACGTGTACAGTATCATTCTACTCACTATATATCTTATGGGGTGGATTAATAGGAAGCATTAGCTTTACGCTATGAACTACGACGTGATCCGGTGATCTCCAAAGCGATACAGGGTTTATGGGGCATTGATATGGAGAAGGACATTCTGGGTTGCATCACTAAAGAACAATACATTGTGTTTCTATTACGTATTTATAAAGTACTAGTAGACGATTATGATGAAACGAAGGCTAGGGCATCAGCAGAGGATGATTGGAAGAATGATTCACGAGGAGAGAGCATGATGAGCTATACCCTGTTCTATGATAGTATGTTTGAATTGGCAGGTACGTGAGTAGTCTGTAGTATAGATAGTAATATATATATATATAAATTATTATACTTAAAGGACTTAATGTACTACCGTAGACATGTGGTGTGAAAACATTGATGCTAAGGACTATGCTTGTTTCTTATCTCAAATACTATCGCATGTATCAGTACAAATTGTTCAAAAGGGATACCGCAGAAAAAGAGTATTTAAATCCATTCAAGGTACGGTACATTTCGTAGACTAATAATTCTACTATAATATTATTATATTAACATCTACCAACATCCAACATAGACATTGAACACGTGTCTGAAACGCATTTATTAGATTTAACAGAGACACAGATGACAGAAATCTTAGACGATAAACAAGAAGTAGATGCAGTGATGCAAAAGCAAAAGCCAACACCCACGCCCATGTCTGAGAGAAGTAGCCAAGGGACCCAGGAAACGACTCAGCAGCTACTTACAACTAGTATATCTTCCTCTGTGTCCAGCCCTGCGCACAGTACTACCCAAGAGGGTAAGATAAAGAAGGATATTAATAATAGTAGTAGTAGCACATCTACTATGAAAGAACCAGCTTCGTTACCGCATGTTCGTACTAAAAAGAAGCCATCTACAACCGCTAGCGCTTCTAGCAAGAAGTCGGTCAACAATCGTCTTTCTCAGGTTCAACGATCGTCTACTATCCCAACATCATCCTCACCGACGCCTATTAATGCTGCCCTACATAACCTTCAAGAAACAAGTGGAAGTAGTACAATTACTACACCCGATCCCCAGTCATTAAACGTAAACTCTCTTTCTCTTAGTGTGAAGGATGCAGCAGCACCTACTGCTGTGTTTGAAATGAGTTTTATAAAGGACAAGGACCAAAATAGTAAGAAAGGAATGAGTCGATTAGAACGCATGCGGTTTAGAAAAAGAATTGTACATAGTATACGAGGAAAAGGAAAGTCGTATGAAGTAGTTGATATTAAACAGCCAAAGGGTGTATAGAGGCATATAATTATATTTTATGTAGAATATTATGTCTAGAGACATACCGGTAGTCAGAACAGAGTCCTCCTAAATCAAACTCATCGAGATAACAACGATCATTGCACATACATATCCACCACGTACGAGCATACTGCTTTCATTTTTGTCAGTAACTTTGCCAACAGGGGCATCTTTTTCAACTGGAATTGCTCCATCACTGGCAGATTCTTCATCACTTGTATCGACTTTCGAATCATCTTCATCCGATTCATTAACAGCTTCTTCTGAGGTAGGTGCTTGCGTCTGAGGTTCCGATTCGGATCCCGATTCCATTTCTGGCGCCTGTATTGTTGGTGGGTTGATAGTTGTATTACTGGTAGATTCTTCATCACTTGTATCGACTTTCAAATCATCTTTATCCGGTTCTGGCGCCTGTATTGTTGGTGGGTTGGCAGGTGCATCGTTTAAAGCGGAAGCTCTTGCAGAGCATGTGTATTCGCTTTCCAATGTAGGAAAGCGAGTATCGAAACTAGATCTTGGAAAGTCCGATGAAGATTTCTTAGTAATTTCACAATCATTTGCAGGTACACAAGAATTTTCTTCGACACATTCGCCATTATTACAGTTCTTTTTAAAGTGACCTCTACATCGAACTACACGAGCAGACGTGGTATAAGCCATCCTCGAGATGACGAGTGTAATGAAGAAAAGACTGAGAAAGAGGAAAGAATAGAACGAAGCCATAATGTTATGCTGCAGGTACGACAGTAAACGTTTAGATTGATAAATTAAGATATATATATTAATAGTCTTAAGGTAATATAGGAATGAACCATCGGTAACCATTCTACAGTAAGACTGTCAAAGCTGTACCGACCGTGACTAACGATTCAACAAAATACATATTTAAGTGTTGACTATGTCTTAGCAGTGTCCTTTGACAAGGGCACTACAAATGTGAGACTGAAGGGAAAAGTTGACAAAAATGGGATTCCTGTTTGCAAGACATTCAACTGTTACATTGTACTACCAATAGTACTGGACTCTGATTCTATTCTATTGTATTATCATACCAGTTTAATGAACAAGTGTTGGACTCTGATCCTATTGTACAAATAGCAGTACATTAATACCGGTACTTTGAAGAGATATTCCTTGAACTATCTTTGAACACGATCAGAAGAATGCATTACTGCATTTATTGTGCCACTGCATTGCATTGAACCAGTGCTGAATATCTTGAAACTTCCAAAGCTAACATCTGCTCTTAAGAATAACCACAGGGTGCAATATTGGATGGATGTTCAGATCTACGTCAAAACCAACATAATGAACGAACAATCTCTGTCTGACACAATAATAAAATTGAATGATTGTTTAATAGTTGGCAACAGTATTAAGTACTTCTTCTATGCATTCTATGCATGGATAAGGCGATAAGAAAAGGGTTTGTTATTATATTTATTAGAACTTGGTACAACAAGGGTTGGTTTTTAAAGAAATGAGCATTTCCTAGATAGTATCTAGGAGAGACGAATAAAGATTTATAATAGAAATGAATGCAGTTGAAAACTCATATTTCAGATTCCAACACTTATCTACAGTAGATATATCTACTGATATTAAAAGACTAATAAAAAAACAAGGATAGAAAAGGTTGTAAATCCAAAGACTCCACTACTACTACCAGTAGCACTATTAGTTATAGATCCCTTCTCTCTAGTGACAGTAGGTGATGGACTCAATGTAGCGTTTTTCGTTACAGGTATCTCTGTGTTGTTGTAGTAGTTTTCCGTTCCATTTTCAACACATCTGAAATCACCATTTGCATCTGTAATAACCTCACAAACACCTTTAGGCCCGCAGTGATCAATGGTTTGGTGACAAACACCATCTGTACATGTTTTCATACGATTATAAACGCATTTAGAGGTGTCAAAGGGCGCGAAGGTAGGAAAAGACCACTGAAGGGGCTGAAATGAAAATCCATTAATAGCAATGGCGAAGGTAAGTAATAGTAACAGTAGATAAGAGGTTCTTGATGAAGCGTTGTTCATATTATAATAGAGATAAAACAGTAGTAGTATTGAGGTAGTAGTAGATAGAAGATTGAGAAATGACGTCTCTTCCATGTAGTGCAGGGTCTGGTCGTTGACCATGCATCTGATCTGATCGGCAGTCGAAGAATAAAAGGAACATAGCCTTCGGAAAAAGATCTTGTGGTTAACTACAACAAGCAGACGTTTACTTATTGTGAAGATAAAAGAAATAAAGGGATGCACTGTTGTATCATGCCGTAGTGTAAATATTTGATAAGCTTATTGAAGTCCCTGAGTTGAAGCACCTGTTGAAGTGATCATCACATTTATGGAAGAGATAAATCATCAGATCAACAAAACAGAACAATCATCAGATCTTATTGTATTTATGTAAAATCATAATATTTTGACAGAGAAATTGGGATCACGATCATCGTTCTCTGTATTGATTGATAAAACCAACTACGATCGAATGCTCTGCCATTTCTTTAAACTTGTCTATATAGTAGCAGATCGAGATGAGTAAATCAACCGTTGAAGCCTGGATTCTACCTACTCGTATAATGCAACCGACTGGCCTTTTCAAACAAATCATTTGCTATGATTCCAACATCTTTCTTAGACAGTGGTTTATCACCTATCAGAATCACATATTAATGGTATTACAAATAATTGACATAATATATATTAGCATAACCCATACCAAAGAAGCTAGCACACGTGCTTAGGGTATTAAAGACATACTGAAACTCATGCAGCGTAACTTCTCTATACAAGTATTGACAGTAGAAAGACGAGTTATTACTTGGGTTGAGTTGATATACATATTCAATCGTCCTACCCTGTCTTGTTCTCGTCATATAGATCAAATGCCACTAGCAAGTATAAATAAATGCAGTAGTTAAAATTATCCAATTTCCATAAAATTATAATATATAGAATATGACTACTTACAATCCAATTTGTGTTCAAAGTCACTTCTTACCAATGGGGCTATTGAAACTAACAGTTCTTGGTAATGAATCATATCATCCCCGGTTTTATCTAACATTGTAAACACTCGATCAAGAATGGATCTATCAGAGGCATGGAAATCACATGTTTCTAAGGCATCTTTCAACTGGTGACGGTATACATTAGCTTCGCCCTTTTGCCTGATTGTTTCTGTATGTAGCCCATTGGTTTCGGCCGACGCTTCTAGACGTTTACCTAGGGCAATTAGATCTTCACGCGTGACTATGGATAGCAAGGGTTTTATATGAATACTTTAGTAGAAAAGGTATGATAGAATTCATTTATGCCTATTAGCTTACATTGAGTAATATGGGACACAGCTGCGATGGATAGACGATTGGCGGGCTTGGAGAGATCATGACCCATGGTATATATGACTGACTTAATGGATAGGGTTTATATAGTAGCTTCTAATAAATATTACTAATGAATTATTAGGGTTTTGGAATGTGTAGTAGTAAAAAAGTGGTTTTGTAACGGATCAATAATACTCCACTGCCATTGTTACCCTAAGGTCGGGGTAGCAATGGCAGTGGAGTATTGGCTAACCCTAATTTCATTCAGAACGTCTCAAAATCCAACAACAACAATATTAATAATTGTACGCATACTCTCAGTATAATATACTGATAAAATAATATTATCTGTTGTTAAACTTGTTCTGGTTCAACATAAAAAAATTAATCCTACTTTTGATGGTTTCATTGTAGCTACTTGACCTTTGATTCCAAAGAACGACTTTTAATCTGGCTTGTTTGTTAAGATCGCGTCTAAAGGAGTAACTACATAATATTATTATGTCATGTACTCAATTATCAAACACTCTTTGAAGCTCTGGTCAAAAGTGTCTGTTCACCACTGATCTGATTTGTACCTACCTTTTTGATTTCTTTAGATCCAGAACTTGGTATTGTACAAAGTTTTTTAAAGGCTGCGACCACCACTCAAATCTTTTGTTAAAATTCAAAACGCTTCAATTCCAATTGCGCATTCGTCGTTTATTTCTATCTTTATTAATACATAGAGTAGATATTATAGAGTGGATAGAAAATGAAGTTTTACGTACAAGTCTTAAGCATTACCACTCAAGAAGTTTCTTGTGGTATTATGTTACATACTGAAAACAAAAGGTAAGATCTTTGAGCTTGCATGAGTATGACTTAAAGACCGAACCCGACGTTATCCTTCCAATAGATACTTGATCAACGTTGGTGAAGGGATGCAACGGATGTGTATGGAACATAAAGCACGTCTTGCCAAGTTGGAGCATATCTTTTTAACTCAATTAGATTCTTCTACTGTCGGAGGTTTGCCTGGTATTATACAACGACATTTACCTCTTGTTTTATTCCATATCTTGCCTCATGCATATTCATATTATGCTATAGGTCTCATCCTTACAGTATCCGATACAGGAAAAGAACAACTTGCATTGCATGGGCCTGTGAATACACGCCAGTATATGCATGCGACACGCCATTTCTTGTACAGGTAATTATATAGTTGTACCCTGATAATAGACCTTGTGATGTTATAATATTATCATCCAAATGCTTAGACCCAACTTTAATCTATCCATTCGTGAATTGGGAACAGAGAAAGAAGAAGAACAAAATGTATATACAGCACCAGAACTAGCCATACATCATGTAGTCCTCTCGCCTAGGCCCTCTATTTCAAAGAAACGATCTAGTGATGGCACTGAGAAAAGCCCAATAGTACAACCTCAACAGCCCAAACAAGTTATTAGTTATCTTTTCCAGACACCACAAATGCCTGGTAAATTCAACCCCCAAGAGGCTATTGCAAGGGGGGTCCCTAAAGGACCATTATTTGGTCAATTGCACCATGGTAAGGATGTTGTTTTGGCCGATGGGACTTGTGTATTGTCCTCTGATTGTGTAGCAGCTTCATCACCACCAAATACCGTCGCCGTGATTGCATGTCCTAGCATCGACTACATCACTGACTTGATCCATGCACCTCTCTGGTCAAAGTATGGCTTAGACTTGATGATTCATTTGGCCGATCGTGATGTATTAACACATCCCATGTACATGGAATGGATAGAAGGATTGGGAAAAAAGACGAAGATTCAACATCTTATTGTCAATGCACCCTTAGAATGTCCTCAACGTTCAATCTTCCGTGCATCGACAAAGTTAAATCTTAAACTTGCAAAGGTATTGCCTGAGTGTTTTACAAACCCAAAGCAATCAGAATACGTAGAAGTATCCCAAGAAAGGACGAGTGTGCTGTGGAAAGAGCAAGAAATTATGTTTGGGGTACGTACGTAGATAATGTCCAAGTGGTGTACAGCATCTAACCTTTAGTGATGTTCTATCTTTAGCAAAGCCTATTAGAATACCATCTATTTCCTCCTGTCAAAAAGGGGTTTAATGCAAGCCATTGCTTGCAACCTCTACAGGTTACCAGTCCTACTACGGATGAAGTAGCTTCTGCACAAGTTTCCCCTTCTTATCCAAGAATCACCTTTTTAGGAACAGGATCTGCTATTCCTTCCAAGTATCGAAATGGTACGTAGTTTGGAGTCAATAGTCCTTCTATCATCTCTATATATGAACATATTATTAATTACACGTATATTATTATTAATACTTATAGTGTCGTCCATTCTAGTTCAGATGGCGCCGCATATCAATGTCTTACTGGATACTGGTGAAGGTTGTTGGGGACAATTATGGAGACACTTTGCATCATTTGCTGACCTTGTCTCTTGTTTAAAAGACCTTCAGTGTGTTTGGATCTCTCATAACCATGCAGATCATCATCTAGGTCTAGTTCATCTACTCTATAAGCGCCAACAACTGGTTCCTGATGCGATTCATTCACCTGTTAAGGTGATTGCACCCATTCAAATCAAGTATTGGCTAGAAGAATATGCGAAAGTGATTGACCCATTGATTCAAGAACAGTATTTATATATCGATAGTAGTCTACAAGAAAACGTAGATCCTTTGTTGCCCTCTCTTCAACTCACCAGTCTCTTATCTATACCTGTAAAGCACTGTCATTTAGCCTATGCCCTCGTGATCACTCATACGAGTGGTTGGAAACTAGCATATTCAGGCGATTGTCGACCTAGTGAAACATTTATAGAAGCAGGCAGAGGTGCGAATGTATTGATTCATGAAGCGACGTTTGAAGATGAGCTAGTCGATGAAGCAGTATCGAAAGCCCATTGTACAACTTCTGAAGCGATAGGTGTAGGAAGAGATATGGGAGCCGAGACGATCGTACTGACACATTTTAGTCAAAGATATCCAAAGATGCCAGTGTTGAAAGAGGAAAGCGAAGTAACGAATGTAACTATTGCGTTTGATTTATTGAGTATTACATTAAAACATTTAAAGGAAATACCGAGGCAATGGAAGAGAATTCAACAAGAGGTAGAAGGTGAGGACAAGGCTTAGTGGCTTGCCAACTTTGCATCAATCTTTTAACAATAACATACAATCTAAAGCTGTAGAATGTAATAATCGCAAAGTGTCTAAAAGATAGCATAGGATTGACTCACTAATGAATAAATCACAAGCCCATAAGATGTATTATGTATCCTCCCTGGATTCCCGAAACAATAGATGATTGATAAATATATTTTAATAACATTGCAAAGGAATGCTTGTCGACTGAGAGAACGGGAACATTTTCATATTTCAAGAAAAAGAATTTGATTCCCATTGATAGTAGTGATAGACTGATAATCGGATGCATTCGCAATGGATTGAGCCAAATCCATTGATAACTCATCATTTGATGTATCCAAAACAGTCATCACAACGCTTTCAAAATACCAATTGTACTTAATTCAATAGTATAAAACTAATAAAATTATTAATAAATATATATATATCCCACTTCACTAGCATCATTTAGAGAAAAAACAAACAACAAAAGATAATCCAGACATTTACTCTTCCTTTGTCTCTTCTTTCTCTTGCTCCTTCGTTGTACGCCATTGAATCGTCCCTTGCAAGTCTTCCTCTTCAGGCTGATGAGAGAGTGTCAATCGTTGCTTGACTTTGATTGTATACGACTTGTCTTGGACCAAAGGGGGTAGGATGAGCCAATAGTTATAGTTCTTAGACAAAGAGGGCTTGATGGTTTTTTGAATCCTAACAGAATTCACCGACCAGACGTCGAAACCGGTAGATACAGACCAGTCTTCCAATTCCATATGTTGCTCATTGTCTATGGAATACGCTAGTACACGTACCCTAAACACTTGTTCAATATACGCACTCCCACCACCAATTGAGACTTCTATAGACACATCCAATGCATCAACATCCTTGTCCTCCAGCAGTTCCTCAGTACTTCCCAGATACATCTTTCCACCCATATCATCTTTACTGGTAGTAGTGGTTGGTGGATACTCTATTTCCTTTTCGTAAAACGTAAGGACTTTCGCACCCTCATCATTCTTGGATTTGAAGCTCAGTTCTTCTTGAAAGGGTGAATACGTTTCAAGATTTTGTAGGTTGAATTCAGGACACGGTACTACTTCCATCGGCATGTTAAACGGTACACCCAATGGATTACCAAAAGGTATAGTTTTAGGCTTATTTGTTAAAGAAGCACCACGCCAGTTTCGATAAAAATACTCGGCAGATACGCCATAGGATTGTGTACAACCTGGCAAGTATGGCAAAATCAGTTCAAATACAGAGTCTTTAGGGGCAACGAGTGGATGTGGATTCAGTGATAGTCTGTACGTGTTATTGTCAATAACTTTAATAATAACAGTACTGCGATCCATAGCACCCAGAGGTTGATTCCAGAATTGAATACCAATTGCTGCACGTTGATCTTCAGTCATCGTACAGCCCGTGGGCAGAGTTACATGGAAAAATAATTCTGGTAATTTCCACTCTTGTTCTGGGCCTCTCAACTCGTCAAACGTACCCAATTGAATTAGTGTGTGTGATGGTACAGGTACGATGGGAGTTTTGTACATAAAGGATTCACAGCCAACGGTCTCAAAAGGCATATCTTGAGTAAACATCGTTGATATGGCTTGCTTGTTGTAGTCTACGTAAGAAATGAGTAGTTGACTAAGCTCTTTAGGAAACCCAAGGAGATCCATTTCATGTGTTATCAATTCATCTCTTGGAATACCGGTAGGTGATGGTGTAGCCGACACGGATAATGGCAACCAACAAATGGTTACTAAGAAATACAAAATAGTATTAATAGATGGCATTTTAGTATTGATTTGATGTAACTGGATCGGACTTGGAAGGAAATTGAAAAATGAACGTTCTTGTGACAACACAGTCCATTGACGCTCCTCAACGATCGTTGACAACGACTGGTTGTTAGCTTGTTCTGGATGGTAACTTGTGGCGAGTCAGCGGGTGTTGTCTACTTTTTTGAAGATATGAAGGATATAGTAATGGGAACATGGGATCTTCAAATAAGCACAACTTGAGTGATATATTTTTAGGGTATTTTGTTGTATCAATACCACCATACTAATCTTATTTTGTTACCTTTGTACCATTGAGAGCCAGTGCGTAGCATATCATATGAGTCATATGAGTCATATCCATAGTTTTCATATATCATCTCATCTCATATCATTCATGCGGCATGAATGAATCATGCCGCATGAGTAGCCACAGCTTTTCAACAGTTTTTCAACGAACAAGCGCAACAGCAAAAGGTCAATTTTTATCAAGATACAGGTCAAAAGGAGACGTGGAATTCAACATATTTGGTTAGTGGCCATTGAACCACCGGTAGGAAGGCCAGGGCATTTTAGATGGACTCAAGAACTTAGTCAAAATTGATTTTTTATAGAAATATCGAATAAACGTAACCAACCTTGACTACATTCTAGTTAGTGGTCAATAACGAATAGCACTATTCTTAAATAAGAGTCATTTTTCAATGTCACGTCGTGATTTAAACAAGTCAAATACACTATGGGCAATACACAACATGATACGGTCCTAAAAGTACTCATGGATCTAGCTCTACCCATAGAATTAGCAATCCTTGTTACTAGCTTTGTTTATACCGAACAAAGAGCAAGCAATGTATTGTTTGCAAACCCCCTTTTACTTGAAACTATGAATAATGATTCCGTCGTATATACTACTGGTCCTCTAAATATTGCACCCAATACACGTATTGAGTTGGGTACAGTACTTGCCATTCAAAAGGCTCGGTCGGCTCTATCATTTGAAATATATCCACCCAGTGGATGTTCATTAACTACACGAGAGATGTTACAAGTCGGTCTTCAGCTACGAAATATGAAGACACAGCATATTGATAGATCTCTCAACTCTAGAGCCATCTTCTTTGAGGGGCATATTCACGTCGTATTAAGAAGAATTGATTGCAACAGTGTAGTATCAGATATGGCAGACTGGGTCTACGATCTCGTATTACCGCAATTAACATGTCAATATAGAAACGATGGCCCATGTTATGTAGTAATTGTAAAGGTTTCCCATTGTATCACTGGAGATAGAATAGCTGAAAGCATGTATCATAAGATAAAGGAGGTCCCATCTACCACATCTGAGCCAATTGCCCTCGGTCATCAAAGGCTACTTATATCTCCAAATACAATAAACGTTGTCCCAGATGCTTCTCGCATCCTCCAAACAGGTCATTTGAATTCATTAAGCACTTCTTTTCCCTCTTCCCGTGTGTATTTAGGATCTACAAATGAACTATTAGCTGGACAACCGTGGAACTGTGTCGTCTTTAGACTAGTGATTTCGCTTAAAATGGAATCTACATTGACAATAAGAAAAGAAATAGAGAAATACCTTCTTTACAATTGTCGTGTCTTGGGATACGATCTTAACAACAAGATGAGGCGATCTCCTTTAGACGATTGGTCTTTAATTGTATGTAAAGAGGCAGGCTCCTATTCTGCATTCGTATTTACGACCTTGGAACAACTAGGTAGCTTGAATAAAGGCTATTGGTTGACGTTACCTCAATTGATAGCACCGACCTATGAACAGGTCTTGTATTCTGTACAGGTAAGTACTTTATACTACTACCGGCGTTGTCGTGACGATGATATATCTATTTTATTATTGATAAGATGTACGCATCCCCAACATAGAGAGAGAAAGAAAGAGTGATCCTCCAATTATAAGTTGTAAAAACGGTGGCCCTATTATCCTTTTTGGTGCGCTGCTATCCTCTTATATTATAATGGCTACCAGTATTAATAAGCTATGAATAGGAATATAACTAATATATGATATAGTATCTCTTTTGTCTTGGTTTGTGAAATATGAGTTATCTCTTCCATTTCTCAATCAGATTCAAAATTGGTTTTGAATTCATTGGCGGACGTCTCTTTCGAGTCGAAAGAGACGTCCGCGACTGCCAAAAAAAAAGAGGGAAAGAAAAAAAGTTTTATTTTGCAATTTTATTTATTATCAACTTACTATTGTATTAATATTAATAACAGTACAGTACAGTAGCTATATTAGTATTACTTTTTTAAAAGACTACATCCAATGACCTCTTCCATGTCTTCATCTTGTATGAATAATAAAGAAAACAATCTTCAATGTAGGAATATTGCAACTACTACTACTACTACTACTAGGAATAATAATATTAATACCAGTACAAGTATTAAGAAAACTATTCCTACTCTTTACATCCATGACGATGATCAAGACGATTCAGAAGAGGAAGAAGAATTTCAACTGGCACAAGAGCCTCTTCATCTACCATCAACCTCTTCTTCTCCTCTTGTTCAAAATCATCTTTCATCTACCTCCCTCAACTTGCCTCTACTATTTCCCTCTTCTATTAGTAATACTACGACTAATAATAATACTTTTACTTCTACAGTCTCATCAATGGCCATCAGTCCTCTTGGAGACTTTCTCGTTGCTGCCTTTATCAATGGGACCATTCGTCTATATCCTCTTACTATTAGTAATAATACACCTCCTTATAGCATTCAGCTAGGTCAAATTGAAGCAAGAGGCATGTACACATCTCTTATCATCCATATAGACATCTCTCAAGACAATGAGTTCATATTTGCAGGAGCTTATAGAGGCTCTACTGAATTAATCGCATTGCAGCTAGTTCCTAAAGCCAAACGGAGTGTTCAAGGGATGATTCAACAGAGATTTGCTCATTCGGATGCTAAATTAAAAGGGTTTGGAGCTGTTCATTCATCTAAAGACAAGACAAAGTATATGTTACTATGTGGAAAGGGCATTAAAAATCTACATGTATGGCAGTTTAGGCCCCAAGAACAAGATGTTGTGGACCAGTGGAATTGTATTTTGGATTTACAAACGAATGGAATGACGGTAGAGTTAGTGGCGTTTTGTTCGCAGGGAACGCAGTTTATCTCCAAGAGTCAAGGACAGAATGTAAGAGTGTGGGACATTGGCAGATGGTTAGCGAAATGTATAGAAAAGAGGGGGAAGAAGAAGAAGATGGTCATCGCTTCTCGTCCAATATCGACCATCCCTCTATCTCCTCATGTCCCGTTATCTTCGCCGTCCTCTGTTTGTCTGCATACACCCAACAAGATCTCTACTACGAGTCACTATTACAAGACTTTATCGTCTCCTCTTACGCCTCATAGAGCTCTTGAGGTATTGGGGATTACGTTTCGAGATGTATTACATACACAAGATACGATCCATGTTGTAGGTTCAATGGCTTATGGAGGAAATGAGACATTGGAGCTGGTGTGTATGGATAGGGAGGAAGAAGAGGAGAGCGTGGTCCATTTGGCATTAGCGAATGGTAGTAGCATTAATAGTACGAATGCAACTGTTAGAGGAGGACGTATGAGTAGGACCAGAAAGAAGCTTCGAACGATTACAAAGGTATTAGGAACACGTAATGGAAAAGTTGCAATGATCATCTGTTCTAATGGTAGCGTTTCTATTCATGAAAGGACGTTAGAGTGGGGTATCCATACGCCTTTACAACCTTTGAAGATGGAAGAAGAGGGACAAGAGGAGAGTGTGTATTGTTTACAGGAGATTGTGAATGGAGAGTATGTGATTGGAAGAATGGATGCTAAAGGCAGGTTGCTTGTGCGACTTTTAAAGGGAGACAAGGGAGGAGGAGGGAGGGTGGAGTTGTTGGCAAAGGAAGAGATTGATGTGACTAACAGTACGAATGTTATGGAACCCGATGAAGAAGAACTTACAGAACCTGTAAATGTTGATCTTATTGCTCCAAGTAAGAGGAAACAACATGAAGAAGAGCCAAATACTGAACCATTGACAGACACGAGTAACGCTGATACTTGTCTTGTAGTAGTTAAAGTACAAGACATTATAAGTAAGCTACTAGAAGAGATGGTAGTCCAAGTACAACAAGATAATGCTACATCTTTCCCTGTCATTCCTACTACTATTACGACCATAAAGCCATCGTTAAAAAAACGGACGCTTATATCTACAACAACGACAACTAATCCATCTAAAGCCCGTCGTCCTCGTAAGAAAACGCGAAAGAATAAGACACGTATCAAAGCAACGCCTCCTTTGCATCCTCTTCTTCATCATCAGCACCACGCACTTCCTCTTAAGCTACGTATTAAACACGCAGCGGATCAACAATTGCGTACTCGTCTAATCACTGAAAGAAAAGCAGTGCTTTCTAAGCAGCCTATTTCTACTGGTATTAGTACTACACAGTACACATCCATTGTATCTCTTACGCAACAAAGAGAACGTTTATTGTGGATGCAACGATTTCAATGTCAACAGCAGCGTCTTTTGGAGTCGTATCAGCAAGATCTACATCGTCAATCTTGTTATCATGAACAGTCGATGAAGAATGAAGCATTTACGACAGCTTTGACAGCTCTATGGGACGAGAAGAAGAAGAAGTATGATGATGATGATCATCAGAAGACGTATGTGTGGGAGTATCCATTGTATTTACCCAAACGAAAGACAAGAGACGTTATTGAAAAGGAGTATGAACATGCTTTAAAAGAATTGATTGCATTTCAACAAGTGGAAGCGAATGCGATACAAGGGAAACAGTTGTTGGAACTAACATGTGCGCATTATGCAGATGATACAGACAGTGGAGGAGGGATAGATGTAGAAGATGGAATTGTTGTACCCACAATACAGGTAATACAGCCTTCGACGAGAGAAGGACTTGTATTGCCATAATACATTGTATTAATGATAACAGTTTAGATAGATAACAGTTTCTTAATTCTATCGAACCATTTGATAAATAAGACGGTAGCAGACACAACATATAATAATTGTGCTGTTTCTAAAATATCACCTACCAGATCAGACAAATGCAATGAGATGTAAAAACATTTTTATTCTGGGAATAACAAAGTAAACAGTACGTAACTTACTTATAATTTTCAAAATATATTACTCACCTATCTATTCTATTCAGATTCTAAGCATTGCACAGTGTCATAAATCAATTTACCTTCTCTAACATAACATACATTTATTATACCCATGTCACCAAACTCGATACGCCCTCTTCTATTGCTTTTGCTGATGCTAATTGTCGCTCTACGTGTAGATGCAACACCCAGTCCTATTGTCCTCGACACAGATTCATTTTCAGATTGGTCAAGCCTCTCGGAAGCTTCTTTGGCTTCAAATGAGGACTCGTCATCTTCGGCCTTTTTGCGAGAAGAAAAGAAAGAAGTTCACGAAGAAAAGGAGTCCTATGGGGAAGTTGATCAACTTCCAATAGCGCCTCCGATCCTCGAAGCACGTGCTTTTTCAGATACACTACCAATTGCTCGTCCAGCCATTCGACGAGATCAGGGTGGGATTCAGGAACCTGGTGGGGCGGTCGTTCTACCAATAAACATACCTGCTGCACCGGTTGTAGCTGCTGCGGCTGCTCATGACTCTTCTACAAGTATTTCAGATTAAAAATATAATTTATATCATGAACTTTATCAGTGGATATACGTGTTTTGCTACAGACTATTAGTCTGCAAGTTTCTTATGAGGTAAACTCTTATCGACCCTACCGGTAGTATGTATAAAAGCTGTTTTATATTATTTTATTAAATACCTAATGCAACATATCCATGACGTTCTTCTTCATTTTCCCAGACACATATACTGAACCTCCCAATGTTCGTATTTTCTTTCTACTTTTCTTGGTCAATAAATGTCTTTTTCCTGCTTGATATCGCTTTAGTAAACCACTACCAGTGACATGAAAACGTTTCTTAACACCAGACTTGGTCTTTAGTTTGTATGACGACGCGAAAGAACGAAAGATGTTGCTAAAGGAGGAAGAACCGATCAATTGGCTGTTAAGATAAATAGATAGAGGATAGAAAAAGGAATCATCAACATCTTTTATATTCTATATATGGTACCTACGTTGGTTTTAAAAACCCATTTATAAAGTTGAAAGCCATTAGAATATGATGATGTTGCTTTATGCTGACAGTATAAGAATGTATTTGACTGTTGATGGCTCTTGTCCACCACCAGTTCAATAATGTTGAAGTTACTTCAACTTCAACTGGTACGAAGTTTTCTATTATTTCAAAACATTTTGGTTAACAATGAAAGCATGTGCATCGGAAGAAGAAGAAGGTAGTAAGGAAACAAATAACACTCAGAGTCCACCTCCACCTCCTCCATCTCCATGGTTATCACATGATTCAACATCAACATCTTCTTCGTTATTAAACAAACAAGAACAAGATGCATTTGTCCAAAGCTTTTTTCAAACACCTCATAAACTTAATAATCCACCTACATCTTCTTCTTTAAAGGAAGATCAAGAGTACATTGAAGCAGCATTTGCTTCTTCAGTATCCATTAAAAGACCCCCTCCATCACCTGCATTTACAAATAGCATACAGAAAACTATGTTACCAAAACGACATGCACATCCTCCATCTCCATTTCGACCCATGCCTTGTCTAAATCAGAAATATCAAGATGAAGAGGACGTTGATGCAATCAAAAGAACGAAAAAGACATTGATAGTGTATCAAAAGAAAGGACTGGGTGAGATTAATGTATTGAAATACCCCTACGCCACCTAAACTAATGTATGGATTTACGATAATAGCTCATTTAACAGGAAAACATCAAGAAAGTCGAGATCGGTTGTTATGCATTGCTGGTCCATTGGGAATATTGAGACAACCGGCAGAGTTTAATTCAAAGGATATTGAATGGGAAGAGAATGAAGAGATATTAAAGCGTGCTAGCTTGAGCGATGTATTGCGTGTACATGACTATCGTTATATTCAACATTTGAAACAGTTGTGTGAAGCGTTACCGAAAGAGGGAAAGGAGGAAGAAGACCGTCTTGGGAAATTAGATAATGATTCTCCTATTTCTAAGGACTCGTTTGAAGTAGCAATGTATGCAGCTGGTGCAGTGATACATGCAGTGGATAGAGTGATGACAGGATGCAATAGGTATTTAATAGACTAGACTGATATGTAAATAAGCATTGAATAGCGTTTAGTATTATTAATACTCATTTTTGTACCGTAGAAACGCCTTTTGTGTCATTAGGCCTCCTGGTCATCATGCTGGTCCGAATGGTTGTGTACCTAGTAAAGGGTACCATAGCCGTCCTGATAACTGTTCTTGTGGTTTTTGTTTATTAAATAATGTCGCCATTGCCGCTGCTTATGCTCTATACAACTACGGCCCTCAACGGAATCCATGGTTAGGTTCTCCATCTCCTCCTATTATCCAACGTATTGCCATTATTGATTTTGATATTCATCATGGAAACGGCACAGAAGCTATCATTCGAAATCTAATCCATCATAAAGAAAGATATCCCCTGCCCTCCAGTTGGCATTCGATTGAATATGATTCATATCGTCCATGGAGAGAAGAAAATGATCTTGAAAATGTGTTTTTTAGTTCCATACATTTGTACGATGGAGATGATTTCTATCCAGGATCAGGAAAAGGACCTAGTGGGGAATCGATTGAGTTGGAAGAACTAAACGACACCATTGTGAATATACCGCTAAGCATCATTGGACCTCCTAGCGTGTTGGGAAGAGAAAAACTATCAGCGAAAACTAAGAAAGAGTATCATGTAAGTTTATCTTTCACTGTAAACTTTATGTACCGTGTATACCTAATATATCTATCTTACCTTAGAAAAGGGCTTCGACCATGTATCGAAATGCCGTCACCAGTGAGCTAATGCCTAAACTAAGACGTTTTCAACCTGATATGATCTTTCTTTCTGCAGGCTTTGACGGTCATGAAGATGATTTTTATTATTTCCTAAAAGAAGAAGACTTTGAGTGGTTAACGATGCAAATGAAACAAATTGCACATGAATATTGTCAAGATCGTATTGTATCGGTATTGGAAGGTGGATACAATGTACGTGCAACAAGATCTACGCCATTGAAACAGCTACCCCAACGAAAAGCCGCCAAGGGCCCTAGTCCTAGTAGACAAACAGCGACAACTAACTCAACGTATGGAGGACTACCTCGTTCATGTGCAGTACATGTACATGCTCTAGCAACATTTACATAAGTAATAATTTTTGAATGTATAGATGTATTTGGTATATATATGCGTATATAGTATTACATGTACTTTTTTAAAATGCATGAATAAACCTTTAATCCGTCGCCTGGACAGCAGTTGTTGTGGCTCTTTCACTCTTCAGTCGAGTTATTTCGGCTTTTAGCTTTTTTATTTCTTCCATCTGTGCCAAGTCAGCAATATGAGGTGTATTCCCATCACGTGATGTATCACTTGTTGAAGTTGCTGTAGCATCCGAGTTATGACTTGTATAACCTGCTCCACTTCGTAGTTTCATAAACTTGGGTACAAACATAAGTCCAATGACCATAATTGTTGCCAATAGAATGCCTACTGCCATAAAAATATACATGACAGGTGCAGGCATGTCTACTAAATACACCAATGGAAAGACCACGATACAGGTAAATACCACAACACAATTACTTGCAAAGACCCAGGTCGTTTCTTGAAAATCCGAGGCCACATTTCGTATTAAAAATGAATAATAGAGTCCGATGGCTAATAGCCCTGCTTTGTAGAGATATCCAATGAATTGAAACAACATGCTCGTAGATTTACAGTAATTGCGTTCAATTGGTCCAACTCCTGGTTGATCCTCAATGATAATAGTAGGTCCTGGAAAGGCCACAATATACCATAGCATGATAATGACATTATCGACAATAATGAAGATAAACAATGTTTTGATCATCATTTTCAACGTGACACGTATCTTTTTCAGTTTCTTATTACCAAATATCTTGTACACACGTAATGATTTAACCAATAGTGAACCAAAGATGAGTATGAAGCCCAGACTAAAGATGAAAGGACGCAATGCACAGAGTGCATCTGATGGTGCACCAGCGTACATGATGGCAGCAACGCAGTTGCATAGTGCACCAAGTAGAATGATCAGTAATAATTCATACTGAGATCGTTTGAATACGACATGAGTACGTTGTTTGAAAACAGAAAGCATAACAATGATGATAATAACCATACATATCAAAGAGAGTGTTGATACAGCTGCGAAGATACTGGAAGCAATGGGAAGATATTCGCAATCAACGGTTTGATCTTCCGGCAACTGAATTCCACCAGTACATTCCATAGACAGACTTGGATCACTTTCATCGGCATATTTCCATTGATACGAAATGACTCGTTTTGAATCGGCATTACAATCCGAAACACTGTATTTGTAGAAGCTTGCATCGCATTTGGGGGCTTTATAAGCCCAGTCTTTCCAATTGGTATGTGTATTCAACCATTCACAACTTCTTGAGGTTCGATACAAAGATACTAAACTCAAGCCACCATCACAAGCATAAGGAAGAGAAGCATCCGTTGGATCCGGTTGAATCCATTCTCTTGTGACTGTTGTTAGTGTAGTATTAGTATCACAACCAGAGAGTGTATACGTTTGATGGCTATGGTCACATAATGGTAAACGTGGCACCCAATACTTCCATGTATTATAGTTCGCTCGTATCCAATCACAGGTAGCAGTAAGCGATTGATCTGGTCTTGGATCG
>JACKZZ010006998.1_pt1 | contig 33015 bp, 36 predicted proteins | sample 8027871 | NCBI WGS metagenome assembly JACKZZ01 (sample SAMN15724774, study PRJNA655200) | protist metagenome | isolation source: fluorescence activated cell sorting (FACS) single amplified genomes of... | place: USA: West Boothbay Harbor, Gulf of Maine | collected 2000-07-19
AATTCCTATATGTTACTATGTCTTACTATCAATGTCAACGATGTTTATTTGAAACTAAACAAAGAACAGGTATTATTCGACACTTAGAACGTAAAAATAAATGCATTAAAATATTTTCTTCATACAAATACAATGATGAACAACTTTATAATATGTCTACAATAATGAGAAAAAAAACAAATACACAACTTGTTTTAAAACAAAAAAAATTAATAAATGAAAGTATTGATAATCAATGTAAATATTGTTTAAAATCTTTTTCTAATAAAGGAAATCTAAATAAACATTTGCGAAAACATGAAGAAGGTAATATACCTGTTTATCCAATTGATTTTTATCAAGAACAAATAGATGATGAAAAAAAAAAAGATAAAAAATTTAATCATCACCAAACTTCTAATTCATATTCATATCAGACTATATCAAGTGAGACAATACATGTTCAGCAACCTTCAATAAATGAAGAAATAAAGGAAGAAATAAATGAATTAAATCAAAATGAAACATTTGTACAAAATGATGAAACTTTATCAAATAATCATATTCCACCAATTCAGCAAAATATTAATCAAACAATACAAAATATTACTGTTAATCAACAATTTAATAATTTTCAATTGTTTAATATGAAATATCCAAATGGTTTTGATAAAGAATGGGATTTATCAAAAATATCAGATGAAAAAAAATTATTTTTAATTAATTGTTGTACTACTAAATATAGTGAATTATTAAAGTTTATATTACAAAATGAAGATAACTTAAATGTAATATTAGAAAATGAAAATGACACAGGTATTGTATATAAAAACGATACTGAAAAATACATTCATTTGAATAAATCTGATATTATTGACCAATCATTAGTTAAATTAAATAATCAACTTAATGAATTATGTAGAGAAATATGTTTAAAAAACCAAGAAGATCCACAATATATTGAAAAATATAAATACGAGACACTTAAAATAAATAAAAAATTAAATGATTATAAGACAAATAATCATAATATAAAAGATGGTGTTCAAAATTTAATTACAAATATATTTAACGAAAAAAAAGATAAAAGTATTGATTTAATGAATAAAATAATTGAAGAAGAAACCAAAAACAATCTATTAGAAAATAATGGTTTTTAATATTATTTATTTTTTTCTTATTAATTATTATAATGACTTCAAAATCTTTTATGATTGACATAAAAGAAAAATCAGATAAAGTAAAAATTGAAAAAATGAGAAAAGAAGAAGAAACTATCTTTCAAGCTAAAATGAATACATATACTATTTATAATGAAATAATGAAAAAATTTACAAATGAATTATATATACCTATTTCTACTCAAATAATGAAATATACAGAAAAAGGTTTTAATAATATTCTTATGAATTATGATTTAAATTTAATAAAGCGCTATTTAAATGAAATTAAATGGGATGAAAAAAACATCAAACTTCACAGAATTTTTGAAAAAGTAATTCATGATCATGATAAAATTAATGATCCTAATAAAAGAGATTTTGAATCATTAAACAAAGATTTAGAAGGTCCATTGAAATTTTTTTTATTAGATATGATTTGTAATTCAAAAAATGAAGGAGATAAATTTAAAAAATTATTATATGAATGGTTTAAACATATGACATATTCTGAATCTAAATATTTAACACAGAATAATTATCAACACTTAAATGGATTAGGTGTTAATATAGTAAATGAATATGAAGAAACAAAATTAGTTGTTAATTTAGCTTGGTAAATTTATTATAATTTTTTAACATTTAAATTTTAAGTAGTTATCGATTTTACTTTTATTCTAATTTTTTTTGTTTTAGCATCTTTTTGTATGATTTCTTTTTCTCTACTAAATTGTACATTTAATAATGATTTTAATTCATCAATAGTAGTTTTATATTCATAACGTTCAAATAAATAATTTTTTATAGTATTTAAGAATTTTTTTTTATTATTTTTTTTCTTAATTTTAAATTGAGAAAATTCTTCTTCATATACAACATCTTTAGTTTCCATTAGTTTTTGATATTCATCTTGACTTACATCACCTCTTTTTTTATGACGGATAGTAATGTCTTTTATTTGAGGTATTTTAATATTTTTATGAAGTAATCTATTTATCATAATTAAATCAGTATATGAAGCAGGACGTTGTTCTTCACATCGTACTAAACGACGCTGAATATCTACATGAAGACTTACCATCTTTATTCCACAAAAATAAAAATGATAATTATTATTTCCAAGAATTTCTTCAAAATAAAGAGCACCACATTTTCTTGCCCATTCATCAGTCCATACATTCCAATGACTTGGCCATATATTACTACCTTTGATTACAAAATCATTTTTATTTTTTATTTCATCAGATGAAAAGAAATCAATAATATTATCCATTATATCTTTATTTTCAATACTATGAATGTAAACATCAATATCATTATTTTTTCTTAAACCATGTACGTATAATACAGTTGAGCTATACATCATCATTTTATGTTGAATGTCTATTGTTTGTTCTAATACAAATTCCTTATATTTATGAAATAATTCAATAGAATCTTGATATTTAAATAAATTTTTTAAGTTTTGTTTTTCTAATAAATCTAATGAGTTCTCACAATAAAATATTGAAGATATCATTTGTTTATCAATTAAATCTTGACCAACAATATAAGTATATTTTTTTTTATTAGTTTCATTTATATTAAATTCACCTTTGTTTACTAAAAATAAGAGTTGTATATTAATTATATCATCTTCATTTTTATCATCTAAAAATGGATATGCTTCTAAAATTAATTCTATTAATATATCATAGTTCTTTATATGTTGATATTTTAATTGATATAAAGCATTTATACATGATTTTTTATTTAACTCAATATGTTTTAATCCATATAATAAATGAGTACCTCTTAAATAACTTAAATAATAATCATATGCTTTTTTTCTTGAAGCATCAATAAAGAGTAATAAGTTTATATTTGTATATGCTAAAGCACTTATATAACATGCTTGGTTTAGTTGATTTGTATAAGTTGTTATTATTTTATTTTTACTAATTATATCATTCGTTTGTTCATTTAATTCATGATCTTTGTAATCGACATTTTTTGAATATTCTTTTAATGGTTGAAATAATTCTTTTTTATATTTTAGATTTAACATCTTTAAGTATTCTATATTTGAATTTGTAAAGAAAATCATTTTTTTATTTTATTAAAAAATTGATACATTAATATTTTTTAAATTTAAAAATAGTGTTATATTATAAATATATAATATGTCTATCCAAATTAAATTATTTATGTATAACAATAATGATATTTCTTTTTGTAAAGAAATAACAATTTCATTAGATAAAACAATATGTGAACTAAAAAATGAAATTTTAAATACACTAAATTTAACTGAATTTAATGATGTTCAAATTAATAATATTAGTGAACGTGTTTATAAAGATTACGGGTTACTCTTTTTTGATAAAGGATTTTTACCAAATAATATTGATAATTTTAAATTAGAAAGATTTACTTTAAAAGATCGCTGTTTTTCATTTATAATCAATGGGATTAATATAAATAAAAATAATTCATTGCCTAAAATAGCACCAAAAAATTTATTTAATAAATATAAAAATAATAAACAAGAAATGAATGATAAAAGCACTAAGCAAGGTAGTTTTAATTATAACGAAGAAGAGTTCCCACCATTATCATAGATATTTATATTTTTTTATATTTATATATTAAGTCATGAAGAAAGCATCAATAATAGTATGTAATAACGAGTATGTAGCAAAAGCTATTGTGTCTCTTAAAGTGTTTAAATCCAAAAATAATAATTATGACTTGTTTGTCTTAGGAACAAAGTTTTCAAAAGAATCTCATAAATTAGCAAAAGAGTATGGTGTAAAATTAATAGAAAAAGATTTAAGTAATGATTTTTTTAATTTAAATAAAAGGCCATATGGTCTTCAATATCCTATTGAATGTTATTATCGATTTTATGTACCTGTTGCTTTAAAAAAATATGATTATGCTGTAGTAATTGAACCTGATATTTATACAAATAAATCATTAAGTATTAATTTAAATGAAGTAAAATACATTGGAGGAAGTTTTCACCATACAAAAAAAATAAAATCATATTCTCCAATCATGAAAGATATACCAAAATGGATAGTTCATTCACAAGAGAAATTTAATTTAGAACAATATCGTGTATTGGGTGGAATATCAATTTTTAATATCAAAAATTTAAATAGAATAGATTTTTATAAAAAAGTAGTAAATCTATATAAAAAAAGTTGGCATCTTAATGCTCCTCGATGTGGAGATGATAGTTTAATGGTTTTATATCAAGCCATTCATCCTCAACATTTTAAATTATACCCAAATCATTTTCATACGATTGAAGAAACAAATATTCAAATGATACCTCAAATTACATTTTTTCATAGTATGGGACGCTTTACAAAATATTGGAAAAACCAAAAACCTTTTGGTGAAATAAATAAATATTTTAATGAAAAGTTTATAGAATTTTTATATAATCATTTTCCAAGAAGATATATAAAAAAATATTATAAAGATATCTATATTAACACAAAAAATGCTAAAGTAGATTTTTTTTACTATAAACAAACACCTAATTTTGGTGATATGCTTGTACCTTATATATTAAAAAAAATAACAAATAAAGATAATTATCAATTTGATTTTAATGAAAATCAAAAACCTAAAATACTAAGTATTGGTTCTATTATGCGCATTGCTAATAAAAATACAATTGTATATGGTTCTGGTATACGAGATTTAAACCAACAACTTCAATATACAAATGCGCAATTTGTAAGGGGGCCTCATACACGTAATGCGCTTTTAAAAAAAGGAGTTTATACTCCACCAGTTTATGGTGATATGGGATTACTTATGCCTGATTTTTATAAACCAACTTTTTCTAAAAAATATAAGTTAGGGCTTATTCCTCATTATGTAGATTATGGAAAAGCAAAACAATTATATAGTAATAATCCACTTATTCATATTATTGATGTTAGAAATCCAAATATTGAACACACTATTAATGAAATAGCAAGTTGTGAAAAAATACTTTCATCAAGTCTTCATGGTTTAATCATTTGTGATGCTTATAATATACCTAATAAATGGATAAAATTTAGTAATAATATTAAAGGGGATGATACTAAATTTCAAGATTATTTTTTGAGTGTAAATAGAGTTGATAAAACACCATTGATTAATTTTCAAAAAATATTACCTTTAAATTATTTATTAATACAAATAAAACCTGTACAAATACATTTTAAAAAGAAAGAACTTAAAGAGCTATTATTTTATAATAGAAAAGGTATAACTGAATATGTAAAATATTTATTCTTGAAACTTCAAAAAGAACATAATTAAAACTAAATTTAGTATAAATTGAGGGTTTGTTAATTGTCTGATCGTTTTTTATAATTATGTATATATTTATAGTAGTAATGTAAATATATATAATATGGTATAGAGTAAGAAAAACTTATGCTACAATAGCAACATTACATTCTTCTTTTTCCGCACTCTCCCATTCTTTCATGAGTCTCTTCGTATTCTCGTTGTGATACTCTGCGAATTTGTTCAACTTGTTAGCCTTTCTCTTACGGAATACACTTGAGTCTTCGGAATCGTAGCTTTCGATGCTATTACAATCACTGTCATTAGCCTCTTCGTAATCATAGCTTCCGATGCTACTACAATCACTGTCATTAGCCTCTTCGTAATCAAGATGAAGTAGTAGAAACGTTTGACATTGATCCAAAAGTATCTTTTCAATCTGAAATAGAAACTCTTGGCGTTGGCAATGTGCCTCTCTGTATCCTCCGTATGGGGGCGGGGGGCATAGAAACTCTTGGCAGAGTTTAAACTTTCGACGTAGAACCTCATCGTACTGATGTAGCATGTCTTGGCGCTGGCGCTGGTGTTGGTCCTGGGGATGGTTGTATCCGAAAATGGTGCACATCATTAAACAAACTCAACAATATAATTATTTTTTTAAAGAAGCGTCGATTTTTTTATTTTTTTATATGTTGTTTATGAAATATGAATTCAATAAAATATATAAGAATTTATTTTTGAACACTTGGTACCCAATATATATTTCTATTTTTTTCTAATCTTTGAGAAATCACCTTTTCTCCTAAAGGAGTTTCTTTTTGTTTGTACACTTTCAATGGATATTTTTTTCCTTTAAATAATAATTCATATGCTTTATTTATTATTTTTATTAGTTGTTTAAATAATTCTTTTTTTTCTTCAATACTCATGTTTTTAATTAATCTATATGGGGAGATTTTAGCCTCATAACATACTTCTGTACGAATATAATTTCCAACACCTGAAAAATATTTTTGTTCATTTAAAAATTGTCCTATTTTCATTTTAGAGTGCTTATTCATTACTTCTTCATATTCTTTAAAAGATACTTTAGTGTGTATTAAATCTGGTCCAATTTTTTGAAGAGTTTTATTTAATTCTTCATCATTTAAAATAGTTAATGTACCAAAATTTCTTAAATCTTCCATATAAAAGTTTCCTTTTGATGTTTCAAATTGAATATTTGAATGTTTACCATCATGGTCTACTAAATGCGCATAATTAAGTTTAATTCCAATATCATAATTGTCCTTTAATTTGATATAAATAAATTTTCCTTTATTATTAATTTCTTCTATTTTTGCTGGTAATGATTTATTTAATGTATTTAAGTGTTCTGGGTGTGGATGACGACTATAACGACCGCCTAAAATATGTATTTGTTTAAGTTCAGCATGTTTAAATTTTTTATTGAATTCATGTGTCATAAATGATATTTCTGGTCCTTCGGGCATTATTACTTATTTATATTTTTTTTATTTCTAAATAAATACTTTATCCAAGTATAAAAAGAGTTGTATATACTTTTCTTATTTCGTTTTTCAATTTTTTCTTTTTCTTTGTGTTTCTTATATATATATTTTTTTTTTTTGATGTTTAATATAATTTTTATGTCATCAATATGCTGTGTCCTCCATCTATATGTATTAAATCATAATTATCATTAATATTTTGTAATGTTTTTGTGCTATCACTAATTGTTATATTAATTCTATCGCCAAATGTTTCTTTCAACTTTTCATAACAAGGAATTGTATATTTATGCTCTCCTAAATCAAAGCAAGATATATGAATATTTGGATTACTTATAAGCATTAACAATGTAGAGAAACCAGAATTAAACCCAATTTCCATTACATTTTTTATATTTTTATTCAATACTAAATTACTAATATTTTTTGGTTTATTTAAAAATATATTATTTTTATAATTAGTTGTATGATGTGTCATAAATATATTTCCTTCTAATAATTCACCACAATTATGAATAATTGGTAATAAATTTGTATCAATATATTCTTTTGCTTTATTAATATTATTATTTATAGTAAAATCTTTTATATTATTCAAAAAAATAGTCATAACTTTTATTTTATGTTGATATTTTCCTGGTCCTCCTGGGAAATGATGTATGACTTTGTCACTATGAATATTATTATCATTATTCACAACAAGTGATTTTAAAATCTTATTATTATATAAATTATATTTAAATGCGTTATATACTATATAAGGTTGGTCATTTAGAATAAAATTAGATGTGTCAAATATATCAATAGTTTTATTAAATAAATCTTTTATTTTTTCACAATTATTAAACAATAGTATACCACTTGTAAATGCTGTTTTATCATCATAATTATTTACTTCATTTCCAAATAATGATTTTCCCCAATAATCTGTATTGCTATCAATTGTTCCTTCTTCTAATACATATAAAATATCTTCTTTACAGATATCAAATACTTTATTGATGTTATTTTTAACTAAAATATCTGTATCTAAATAAAGTATTTTATTGTAATTTACTACAGAAGGTAAATTAAAAATATTATATCGTGCCCTACACGCATTTCTTATATTGTTATATTTATCATTTATTTCAAATTTAATTTTTTCATTATTAAATAGATGACTTTGTTTAATCATCTTCATAAATGGTATAGTTGTATAAACTAATATATCAGTATTGTCATCTAAATTGCCATAGATAAATATACTTTCTAATAAAAGGAAAAACATATCAACATATTTTTCTTGGTTAAATACACAGACAAAAATACAATTCATATAATAACTAATGATATAATAAATAATTAATAATTAAAATAAACTAATAATTGTCCCATTTTAAATATTCAAGGGTGTAAAAATAGTTCATTTTAAAAAGATAGTTTTAGTAATATATAATGTATTTATATATACTATTTTTAATGTTTTATACACCTATTCATATTTATTTTCAAGAACAAAAAATAAATAAAATAAAAGAACAACCAGTGTTTGATGTAGAAAATAAATATAATTTAACAACAGATGAAATAGAAACACTTGAAAAAATAAATCAAAATATTTATAAACATAAAATATTAAAAATATTAGAAAATGAAAATGTGTCTATTATTTCAAAATTAGAATACATCCATACTTTTCAAGATGAACCTATATCAATTAATATTACAAATGGTGGATTATATAATGATTTTAACTTTCAAATATAAAAATATGAAATTAATAATATTAATTTTTATATTGTTTGAATAAGAATACAAAAAAATTATACTAAAAAAAATTCTTTCAAAGTAATGTTTCTCTATTATAAATTTCATCACAATCCAAAATAATTCTATAAAATCCCAATGGAAAGAATAAATGCCATAAAATATGTCCATATTGTGTGTATTGATTACAATATAATTCAGATACAAACCAACAAGAAGCACCAAAAAATGATAAACCTAAATTTTGTAGCATAGGAATTTCAAATTTTCGATGTACATGATATAAACATTTTAATAAAAATAATACATAAATTCCAAAAAAGTAAGGAAATAGAAAATCAAAATAGATTTCCGTGTTAAAAATCATAAAACACATGGCAAATAATGTATTACATAAATTATATTTTTTTATTTTAGTAGTTGAGTCTTTATGTATCATGTGTATTAAACCCATGATTGAAAAATAACTAATTAATATCATCGATATTTCATCTGCTTGTTTTCCTAAAAAATTTAAAAAAAAATGATAGTAAAAACTCGCAAAACCATTAAATAGTAGTAAATTTCCGCCATAAAAAAAATACATACTTTTGGGTAATCCTAAAAACAAAGGAATAAGTGTCATAAAAAAAGAAGAAAAAGCATTAAAATATTCAGGAGGATGACCATGGTGCATAATGGATTCACAGAAGTTATGAATTACTTCATTGTTCATAAATTAAATACATATAGCATTTAATTTATCGAAAAAAATAATTATATTTGTTAGTATAAATAATTAAAATTTAATTACTAAATACTTCTTTCTCTGTTGTTTTATTAAGTTGAGTACCAAATAATTTAGTAAGTATTTCAGCACAAAAATATCTAAAATGATTCGAATTTTTATTTTTTTCAGTTTGTGTTAATTGAATATTTATAATTTTCGAATCTTTTGGAATTTTAAAATCAAAAAAATTAAAATATAAAATACAATAATCTATATTTTTATATTTTTTTTGTAGATATTTTTCAAGAGTAAGCATCTCTTGAAATATTTTTTGATTAAAATTAGGTTCTCTATATTTTTCATTGTAAATATAATCTTCATTGCTATAAACAAAATAATATTTTTTATTTTTTTCACTCATTATGTTTCGAAAACGAATAATACGTCTTTCATATTCTTGTATACCTTTTTCTATATCTTCATTAAAATGAGCTAAACAAATTTGATATTTGTTTACAAATTTTTTATTTTTTACATCTGGTAAATAATCTTTAAAATCATTTTCAATAATTTTTTGTATTTTATTGGGAAATAAGGGAATAGTCCAATCAAAAGGTAATGAAAATTTTCTTAATTGTGAATATTTACAAATTAACGCAGACGCACATCTTGAACCAAATGGAATAAAATAAGCATTATTTTTATTCATTTTTACATGATTCGGATTATTAACTTTAAATTTATACATATATAATTCATAAATAAAATAAAATATTGTTCTAAAAAATATTTATAATATTTTATGTAAAAAATAATATATTTTATATTTATTTATTAATTATGTATAAATTATTGTAGATGTAAATCAATTAATTTTTCTTGAACCCCCATTGTGATTAAATTTTTTTTATAAAAATCCATTTTTGGTTCTTCAAATAAATCAAAACTAAATATTTTTTTAGGATATTTTTTTTTCAATATTTTTTTAAGTTTTAATAAAAGTGAGTTTTCTTGATTTATTTTTACCATTTGTAAAATAAAAATAATGTGATCATTTTCTTTTATATAATTTTTAAAATTTGATATACGTCTATTGTAACGGTCAATAAACATTTTAAAATTATCTTTTACAAAATAATTTTTATCATTTCCTGGCCAACCTTCTTTTAAATGTAAATCAGCATGACCTGGTGTTTCATGATTAAACATAAATTTATAATGAGTATTTTTAATAAATCCTTTACCAGTATAAACAATATATTTAGGATCACAAAAATATTTAAAATCATTTTCAAAACATTTAATAATACCATCTAAATTAGATATCATTAAATCAAAAACACATGTTTGATATTCTGGTTTTTTTAAACCATAAATTATTGTACGACGTACAGCAGATTCACATCTCCAACCAATAGAAATATATGTTTTTTTTTTTAATTTTTTTGGTTTATTACTAATTAATTTATTAGTATCTAATTGAATATTAATACTTAAATGTAAATCAATTAAATCTTTTTGAAGTCCCATTGTTAATAAATGATTTTTATAAAATTCTACATTTTCTTCTTCGATTAAATCAAAACTAAATATTTTTTTAGGATATTTATTATTTAATACTTTTTTTAGTTCTAATAATAAAGGATGATATTGATTTACTCTTACCATTTGTAAAACAAAAACAATATGATCGTGTTCTTTTATATAATTTTTAAAATTAGATATACGTTTATTATATCGGTCAATAAACATTTTAAAATTATCTTTTATAAAATAATTTTTATCATTTCCTGGCCAACCTTCTTTCAAATGTAAATCAGCATGACCTGGTGTTTCATAGTTAAACATAAATTTATAAAATGAATTTTTAATATAACCTTTACCGGTATAAACTAAATAGTTTGAATCACAAAAGTACTGAAAGTTATTCTCAAAACATTTAATAATACCATCTAAATTAGATATCATTGAATCAAATACATTAACAACATGTTGTTTTTTTTGTACATTATATTTTTTATTAATAATTACAGATGAATCACATCTCCATCCCAATGAAATGTATATTTTTTTATCATTATTTTTATTCATGTATATCAATAATATACATAAAAATTATATTTTAAAGATATGAAAAAGAATATATTATTACTTTATTTTTTCTTATATGAACTTTTATTATTTTTAATTAAACATTTATTATAATATAAAGCATAATATTTTTTCATAATTTTAAGTACATCTGCAGGTATTTTACTAATAATGTTTAGTTTTAAAGTAGACGCACCTTTTCTTAACATAAATAATTCATTATAAATTATAAATTGAGTTGCGTTGGTACTACTTAAACTACAATTTGGATCTAATCTACATAACATTTTTTCTTGAGGAAAACATGTTTTATAAATTAGATTTTTTTTATTATGAATATAGGCAATATTTGTAATACCACCAATACAAAAAGCTAATAATATATTATGAATTTTATCACTTAATACATTTGACTCAATAAAATTTAATAATGATTTACCACCATTTTGTTTTAATACTTTTTTAGCATTGTTTTTTTGATTGCCTAAATTTTCTCTTGATATAAGTACATTATTTAAATTCTTAAAATTTTTAGAAAGTACTATTCGATTTAATATTTGTGTTAATTGATGTGTATCGTTTCTGACTCTATCCCAACTTTTATTTCTCATCCCTTTATCAATAAAGGGTTTTGGATTTACTCCATTATCATAACACCATTTCTGAGCATGTTTTATCATTTTTCTTTTATTTATTGTTAAATTATTAACATCATGAGAGTTATTATTTTCATTATTTGAATTATTTTCTTTATTTGTAGCATTTTCATTTATTTTATTTTGTTTCATAAAAATATTCATATGTTGTTTCAATGATTCATAAACATTTAAAATAGTTATATAATCACCATAAGAACTATAGAATTGTTTTTTAAGTTTATTATATTCTTTTTCTTCATTTTTCTTCTCTCCTTCAGACATATTTCTTCTTGATGGTCTATATTTATTAAATAATGATTCCATTCGATTATCAATCATAAATGAAATTAATATAATTTGTATAACTTCATACATACAGTTAAGTTTTGCTGAAGCAATAATTGCTTTTGATATATGAACATCAAATTTTCGGAATTTACTTAATGCAAGACCCATTTGAGTAATAGTACCTTGATTTGTTGTACTATTAGTTGCTCCTAACGCATTTAATTTCATCATACTTGATGTAATAAATTCATTCTTAGGAGGGTCCATCAATGTATTTAAATATTTTTTTAAATCACCAGTATTTTTGACATAAGGTAATTTAAATAAATCAAGTATATCACTTGTAATATCTGTTTTTTGTATTTCAGGTGTACTATATTCTTTAAATTTTTCAAATTCTTGTTCAGTATAAAGTCGGAAACATTCGCCTGGTTTAGTACGTCCAGCACGTCCTTTACGTTGTTTAGCACTTGCTTTAGAAATACGTTCTTCTAATAAACTTCGAGCATTTTGTCTTGGATAATAAGAAGATTCAATTTCAAATCCATTATCAATAACATATACAACACCATCAATAGTGACAGATGATTCAGCTACATTGGTAGCAATAACAACTTTACGATTAAAAGGATTTTCAGGGTCATTATCAGGATGATGTAAATATTTAAATTTATCAGTAGCATAATCTTGTTCATCACTGGGTGTTTTAGATTCTAAAATAATAATAAAAGGATTAATATCTTTTAAATGTTTTGTTTGTAATTCGATTTGTTGTTTTATAAAACCACCTTCGTTTCCTGCTTTCATAAAAATAAGTATATCTCCTTCTTGTGTTGTTTTTAATAAATGAATTGTTTTTTCAACAGCAGATGATTTCCAGTCATGTAAAGGTTTTTTTTCATAATGTACTTTTACTTCATGAAGTTTTCCTTCGACAATAATTTCATTAAAAGTAATTTTTTGTTTTTGAGCATTAAAATAATCTTTAAATTTTGATACATCTACAGTAGCACTCATTAAAACTAAACGAAAATCAGGTCTTTTTTCAAGTATTTCTTTCATCATAAGCATTAAAAAATCAGTATCAATAGAACGTTCATGAACTTCATCAATTAATATACATTGATAATCTTTAAGAAGGGGTTCTGAACCTGTAACTAAAGATTTTAAACTTCCAGCTGTTGTAAAAACAAGTTTAGTATCATCAGTTTTATTTTTTTCACCACTAAAAAAATAACCTACTTCTTTTCCTAACATCACATCTAAACATTTCGCTGAAAATGAAGCATTGCTTCGAGCTAAAGCTCTTTTTGGAACAGTACATATTACTTTTTTTTGAAAATTAAATGCTTGTAAAGCTACTTTTGGTGTTAAGAGTGTCTTACCTACACCAGTACCAGCTTTAATCATAGTGATTTGATTATTTCTAATAGAATCCATCATTTCTGTTACATGTTTATACATAATTTGATTAGTCCAAATATATGATAGATTTTTATACGTTCTATAATATGGCTTACCACTTAAAGAACCAGATTCATATTTATCAAGTTCAGCTTGATATAAATTTTGATAAGAGTTTCCAGTAAGAGGATTAATATTTTCACCTAATGGGTCATAAAGACCAATAGGTTTTTTGAAATTATTTTTCTTATTATAATTTTTAAGATTAATATTATTAAATTTATAATTATTGAGTAAAACAATATGATTTTTTATAATAAAACTATTTTCTTTCTTGAGTTTATCTTTTTTTTTACTTTTTTTTTTATCTTTTAATGTTTTTTTAACAGTACTTGTTTTTTTAGTACTATTGTTGTTAAAAGAAAACAAAGACATCATTAATATATAAACATATATTTTTATAATTAAATTAAAAAAATATTATTAAATAGATAAGTCTTCAAAACATATTAATTCTTCTATAGAAATATTATGTTTTTCGTTATATTTATTCAATAGTGTATGAAGTAATTGCTTTATATGTTTACATTTTTTTCTTTTTTTACGTGTATATTTTAATCCACAACTACAATAATAAGTAAATGTCTTAGTACTATCTACTTTAATTTCTACTCCATAAGTATCATTACTTGAACCTTTTAAGGGTATATACAAATAATGATTAACATCTTCATCAAAATCAAAATAATGATGATGTAGTTTTTTTTCATAATTTTGATTTAACATATAAATCAAAAATTGTACATGAAAACATTTTTCTTGACAACAATTACAATTAAATTTAAATTGTTCTTCAACAAAAGACAATGTAATATTAAATTCTTCATAATGTTGGTTTTTTATAGATACACATATTTTATTATTATATGTATCAATTAACCATTGATATGTTTCTTGTTCAAAATAGTATTGCATACTAACTTTATAATATTTATAATTAAAATTCAATTTTTAATATGTAAATCATTTAATTTATTATTTATTTCACATATAATATATTTATGCTTATTTTCACCATATCTTAGTAAGAAACTAAGTAATGAATATTTACTACTTCTACATATTTCTTCACTACAATTACATTTTAAACAAAAATTATCATCTAGATAAACTAAAGTAATTTCATGAATATCATCAGAAAGAATATCTTTTACTTTAAACTCAATATAATCATTATTTTTAAAACTTATTAATGTATAGTTTTTATCACCATAATCAACATTATGATTTATACACTTAGACATACATTTTACTATATAATCACTATGATCGCAATAATTAATACCACATGTACAAATGATATCAAATGTCTTTCCATAGCTTATATTTATTAAATTATCTGAACAATTTGAAGAATCTTTTACAATAAAAGATAAAAAAGTTTGATCCATATTTATATTATATTTTTTTTCTAAATTATATTCAATTTTTATACCTTATTTAATAATAAAAATTTATCTTTATATAAATAAATTTAAATATTAGAAAATATTGAATGATTATCATATATTAAATAATTTCTAAAAATATAAAAAAAATGAAATACATCTATTTTTATTTTAATGTTATAAATTATGGTTTCAAGTATACGAAAAGCAAGCATTGCATATAGTACATTATGTCAAGTATGTAAAAAAGTAGATGGAATGAATAGTTGTATGTTATGTAATAGAATTATTTGTATGAGATGTATTCAATTTAAACACTTTTGTTTTTATTGTTCCGGGGATGAAAGAAACTCTTTTACTATGAAAAGAATATTAAAAGATAAAGAAAAAAAAATTTTTTATGATAAATATCCTTTTATGAAATGTCTATTTTTTATAAAAAATAATAAAATTAATCCTTCTTAATAATTATTTAAGATTTCTACATACTCTTGGTTTTCCGACTGCTTTTGCATATACAGGAAAATTATTTTTATTATAACTTATTTTATCAAAACAATTATGACAAACATTTTCATTTTTTTCATCTACATTATAAGGATAATCTGTACATTGATATTGTAATTCACATGAGGGACATTTTAAATAAGGTGGTGTAATACCATTTGTAGTAAAGTTCTTAAAATTTAAATTTTTATTTGAATTAATATTAATAGCATTGGTACTATAAACTGGTTTATATACACTTATGCGATTTTCTTCATAATAAGGTGGTAATGTTGAATCACTAATTTGACCACTTTTAATTTGTGGTTCAAAATTTTCTTTTAATTTGTTTTGTTTTTCATAATAGTCTAAAAATAATATGACTAAAAAGAGGATAATTATCCAAAAATATATTTGGTCCATATAATATATATTTACAAAAAAAAAATCATATTATTAAATATAATGGTGTCTTTAATAATCTCACTAATCATATTAATATTTGTCATAGTTATAACTATATTTGGTATCAATTCAATGTTTAAAACAATGATAGATAATGTTTTAGGTAAAAATAAAGAAAATTTTGAAAATAATAATATTTCAAAAGATCCAGAGTTTTTAGATGCTTGTAAAAAAATGGATATTCCTCTCAAAACAGAATTAAATTTTCAAACAGGAACAAATATTCCTTTAAGTCCAACATGTTATGAAGATCATGTTGGACAAATATATATAGAAAAAGAAAATTATATACCAAAAAAAGAATTACATGATGGTAATTATTGTGCTTATCAAAATGAACTTCTTTATGATGGTATTTGGCAATCTAAAATGACAAATCCAGAAAAAGGTATGCTGAAACAAAATTGGGGACTTACAAGCGGAAACATAATGAATGATTATACATGTTCTAATGATCTTATTCGTTTAAATAAACCTATACCAAAAGATTATAGAGATTATTCATCTACTCCTCCAATTGAACCTATTGACACAGGTGTATATTTCAATGATGCGTTAGATGACCCACTTGATTTACAGATTAATTGTTTTCCTGAAGAATTTAATAAAGGTATTACACCTAATACAAAAGATTTCATAAATCCTGATAATTGTAATAATACAAATCCTCCTTCTGGGCCAAATAATGATTGTTTGTACAATACATCATGTATGAAATAATTAATATTTTAATAAACAATCTCTTTTTGGTAAATCTATACAACTTTTAGTGATTAAAATTTGCCATAATTGTAAATGACATAGATCAAAAACAACAGCACAAGCCAATAAATAGAAATTCCACATTTTTCTAAATTTTTCATTATATTGTGGTATTTCATGCCATTTTTCATTAATATTTTTATACCATGCTTTTAATGTTTTAGCATAGTATTTTCCAAAGTTATGCCAATCTTGTATTTGAAAATATTTTGGAATGACATCACTAAGTTGTTTAAAGTTAGGGATAACACCACCTGGGAATATATATTTTTGAATAAATTTATCATTTAAATTACTTGATGAATAACAACCTATGCTATGAATTAAAGCAATACCATCTTGTTTTAAATGATCATGAACTACTTTAAAATAGGCATCATAATTTTTATCACCAACATGTTCTAACATACCAACAGATACAATTCTATCAAATATCATATTTTTAGGTATTTTTCGATAATCCATAAATAAAAATGAAGCATTTTTATTAGAACCATATCTTTTTTGTGCATATTTAATTTGTTCTTTTGATAATGTTATACCAACTACTTTTACATCAAATGTACTTGATAAATAATTTACTAATCCTCCCCAGCCACAACCAATATCTAATACTATTTGTCCTCTTTTTAAATTTAGTTTTTGACCAATTAAACGCATTTTTTGTTCTTGTGCTATATTTAAATCATCTGTACCTTGAAAAAAAGCACATGTATATTGTAAATTTCTATCAAGCATGCGTGTATATAAATCATTACCAATATCATAATGTTTTTTTACATTTAATTCAGCGTCTAATATTTTTTGTTGATTAAATAAATAATTATTTAAATAAGAAAAAATATCTTTAATATTAAGATTCATTACTGAATTTAATTTATCTTGATTTTTAATTAAATAATAAAGTGTTTGATATAAATTTTTTGTAATCCAATAATTTGCCATATAGCTTTCTGCTAAACCTAAATCACCTTCGTTTAACACCATTGAATAAAAAGCATCATTTTTTACAATAATATCTTGTGGTTTATTTCCATTAATAGTTATAGAACATTCTTTTAATTTTTTTATAACAAGCTCTTTTGAAGAAAAATTATTTTTTTTTAAAAATAAAATAATTATGATTATTATAATAATAAATATTACACTATAAAGATAATACATTTATAATATATATAAATAAAATTTAAAAATTAAAAGATTTGTTTATTGTGCATTAAATGTTTAATAGCGTCATTTACTGATTCTATTAATTGATATTTATTATTATAGTAATAAATAAAAATATCTTTTTTGTCATAACTATATATATTCTCATTATTTGATTGAGATATAACAAATTCGTATTCATTATATATTATATTCTGTTGAGATAAGGGTATTCGTACTTCAATTCTATAAGTTTTATTATTTTTAATAATAAAATTACTACCATCTTTTTTACTTTTAGAAACTAAAATTTTATCTGTAAAATTCATTACTTTGTTTTTTTTATCAAAAAACATAGCAATATTATCTTCGTGTTCAATTAAATTCATTATTTGATATGAAAATATATCATCTTTTTTAGAAATTAACATAAAATCCTTGTCATTCATTTTATTCTTTAATGTTTTTATTTAATATGAAATAAAAATCAATTTTTATTTGTAAAATCCTTTTACATATCCTTTTTTATTCATATAATACATATGTTCTTTTTCAATAAATGTATTCATAATAGGTCTTCCAGAAAAATAAAAAAGTTTTAATTGTTGTTCTCTCCATTTTTGCTGTTCTATTATATGTTTTGGTTTTGGTTTTGATTTTGATTTTTTAACATTTATATCCATACTCTTACTTATTATTATTTATATTTCTTTATATTTCTTTTATTTTGTAATATATTTTCGCATATCAATCATAAACATTTGTGTATCTAAATCCCAACTATCAAAAAAATTAGCTACTTCACCATATTTTTCCGTATTTTCAGAAAATTTTAATAAATTATCATCTCCACGAAGTTCATTACTCATATTTTGACGATGATTAATCGCAATCAATATAAAACTATAAGGTACATCTAATATTTCATGTAATCGCTGTTCTGTAAAATATTTATGTTCTCCCCTTACACATAAATCATCAAAACCCCTTTTTTCCCAGAATTTCTTTGTATATGCCATTGAAGCTTCAGATAAAGAAATTGGTCCATCACTACTCATTGAACTTGTATTGTTTAAAATATTATATGTACCAATTAATGTACTCCCTAAACAACCAATACCATTAGATTCATATTTAAGTAAAAGTTTAACACGAGCCAATAAACTTTCTGGAGGATAATAATCATCATCATCCATATGAAGAATATATTGATTTGAAGCATTTGAAGCACCAATATTACGTTTTGAAGCAACTGTCATTGGTTCTTCAGTTGAACGAAATCGTATATATTTAACATTTCTCATGAATGAAACTAAATCTTCTACACTATCTTCATCTTTTGGACTATCATCAACAATTATCCATTCTATTTTATTTTTTGGATAATTAAAACTTTCATAATTATTAAGAGCAATATTAAATAATTTACGACGATTATAGGTAGGTGTAATTATAGATATTTTTGGTAAGTCTTTCATTGCTATATTTGGTAATTTTAATACATAATGACCTTCATTATTAATTTCATGTTCAGGAATTCGAAGACCATTTAATGTATGCTGCATAAAATCATAATTTACATCTCTTCCTTCGATATCCGAAAATCCTTCGTTTTGAATACAACACATCGGACTTGTCATATAACATTTAAATTTAGGGTGTATTTTTTCTAAATAAAAACGGTCAATTTCTCCATCATAATCAACCATTTTTACAAGGTCTTCAATAAATTCTTTATTTTCTAAATTAATAAAATAAGCATGTGTCGTCCATGTTTGAACTCTGGGATAATCTTGGTGATTATTATCTAAAATACGATGAACAGTACCTCCTAAATAAATCATATTCCAATCAGAAGGTGGTTCTTTTAAATCTTTAAGTGATTTAATAAATTTAACATCATCTTCAAAAATAAGAATATTCGAATAACCTGCATGAAGAGCATTTTGAATGAGAGTTAAATGAGATTCCAAACAACCACGTTTTGGATTTTCATGTTTATTGGGTCTAAAAAAATTAAATTTAATTTTTTTTTTTTCAAATAATTTTTCTATTTTCTTTTTTTTATCATTGCGTTCTTTTAAGTTAATAACATAAGTAGGACAATTATTTAGTAATGAATTCATTATTAAATATTAGTAGTTTCTTTTTAAACTAATTTATATTATATATTTTTTTATTTCGAAATAAAAATAAAATACATATTTATAATATATAATGTCTGGTAATACCAAATTTGGTATTAAAGCTTTAGAAAAAAATATTTCAAATCAAAATAGTGCGTTTGGTTTTAGTTCATTAGAACAAAATGTAAATGGGTTTCAAAATACTTCTGTTGGTTCTGAATCTTTAGAAAATAATCAAAAGGGTTTAAATAATACCTCAATAGGATTTCGTGCATTAAAAAATGTTCAATCTAATAATAATAGTTCGTTTGGAGCATTTTCAGGACGTTCTATTATAAATGGAACTCAAAATGTTACACTAGGTTTTAAAGCAGATGTATCAGATAAAGATGATGATAATTCTATTGTTATTGGTTGTGATGCGTTGGGTCATGGTAGTAATAGTATTGTTATGGGTAATTCTAATATTAACAAAATTGATCCAGGTTCAAATAATAAAGTTAATCTTGGTTCATCTAATTATAAATTTAAAAATTTATATCTAAGTAATTCTGTTAATACAAATTCTATAAATATTTCTGGCTATAAAAGTGTAATTATAAACACATTAACTAATGAAACAACATTAAATACTAATAAAGGGTCAATAATTTTTAATATACCTAACCAAAATTATTTAACAGCTTTTAAAGTTAATAATAAATATGTAACTGAAAATTCTTTCATCGTAATTTGTGGAGGAGAAATTAAACAAAATGCTAATTTTATACTTTCAGAGGCGATAGTGCAAACTGTTCAAACACAGATACAACCTTTTACAAAATGTTATGATGGTTATTTTGAAATAGGAAATAATTTTACAGAATGGTATGGTAATACTTCAACCATAAAATTTATTGTGATAAATTAAATTATATTAAATTAATTTAAAATTATATTTTTATAAAATAACATTATTATTCATGTTATTTTATATATTGTTATTATTATTATTTCAACATATTTTATGTTTTCATAACAAAATAACATTTAAATCATTTTTACAAAAAAAAATATATGAAAATGACGAAAATGAAGAAATATTAAATCTATTAGATACAATTCAGAAAAGTAGTCTCCATATTAGTAAGCTATTATCTTATTCATATATAGAAAACCTAAATGAGTATTTTGATAAAGATAATGTAAATGTACGAAATAATTATCATAAAAAAGAAAGAAAAATAGACATATTTAGCAATGGAATTATTAAGTCAAATATAATGACACTTAATGGTGTTCAATCATTGATGACTGAAAAAGAAGAAAAAGAAAGAATTGTTAATTTAAGAACTAATAAAAAAATAATAGTTGTATATAACCCATTGGATGGTTCAAATAATATAGATACAAATATGCCAACATCAACAATTTTTTCATGTTATTATGATAATTTAAATTTTAATAATAGTTTAGAGTCAATTAATTCTCAACATAATTTAGTATTATCAGGTTATGTATTATATTCATCATCTATTAATCTGGTATTTTATTATCAAAATCAAGTGTATCATTTTGTTTACGATAATTTAATCAAAGATTTTATAATTGTAAATGACAATGTAAAAATACCTAATAAAGGTAATATATACAGTATAAATGAAGCAAAAATAAATAATTTTCATAATAAGCATAAGTTATATTTAGATAAACTTAAAGATGAAGATTATAGTCTACATTATAGTGGTTGTTTAGTGGCAGATATTCACAATTTAATTATGAATGGAGGGATATATATGTGTCCAAAAAATATTAAAACTCAGGAATCAAATATTAGATTGCTATATCAAGCAAAACCATTATCTAAGATTATTGAATGTATTGGAGGTATGTGTGTGGATGAATATAGGTCAATTCAATTTAAAAAAATAGGAGATGTTCATGAAACAACACCTTTATATATTGGCTCAAAAGAAAATTTAATTGAATTTCATAAATTTTGTAATAAAATAGACTAAATTACATTAAATTCAATTATATTTTCTAATTCACTATCAGATGAATTTATATAAAGAAGGAATAAATATTCAATTTAATTACAATGTTTATGTTTAGTTATTCAAAAATAATATATTTTTATCTGGATAATATTTAATTTCTTTATAAAATTGCGTGTAAATATGTAAAGGGTTAAACATGATTATATCTAAATAATATAAAAATTGATTAATTATTTATGTATAGTCATTACATACAATTAACACCTAATATTATGTGGGAGATAAAAAAAGAAATAAACTATTCCTTATATTATGGAATCCCTATTCGAATTACATATATAAAAGGTTATGATGAAACCAATAAAATGATTGATGGAATACTCACCCATATAAATAAAAATGTATAAAATATAACAAATATACGATTTAATAGAAATATTACACATTCATCATTAGATTATGAATACAAAGTAAATTACAACATAAGTTCGAATTTAATTTCTAAGATAGAAGTGTGTATTCCAAATATTAAGGATAAAATAAAAGTTGAATTAAATCATAATTATTACGAAGAAATAACTAATATTGTACTTGGTTTTGTTGACAATTATATTAAAATCTAAATATTATGTTAATACAAAGGAAATTTTAAATAAATTTCATAAATTTTGTAATAAATTAGAATAAATTTTATAAAATTCAATTATATTTTCTATGTTACTATTAGATGAATTCATATATTGAAGGAATAGATATTAAACTTTATGTAAGGTGTTTAATCGTTCAAAAAAATATTATAAATGGTATAAAAACATCATTTACATCCACAAAATTAAACGCTATTAGTTTTTATTTTCATGATTTATATATACAAATAAATGAGAAATTCATATTTGTAAATAAAAAAAAACCTGATTTAAGTACTATTTCATTTAATCATTGTAATGAAAATAATAAAATAAAAAAAATATGTAAATCAAAAGGTGTATTAAATAAATATCAAATAATTATTTATTTTAAATATCCAAAAAAGATAAAAAATATCAAACAAATAAGTGCACCTCTTATTTTATTTGAAGAAGAATGTACTGAAAAAAATAGTATATTATTAGATAAAATATCATTAAAAATTGAAAAAGTACTTAAAAAAGATAAATATTTAAAAGATATATTTAATTATGTGATTGTTCAAAAAACTTAATCTAAATTTTGGATAAGTTGTTCTAAATTTATATCGACAATTTCATTATAATCAGGTAATTCAATAATTTCATTTATATCATTTGTTTCATTATTTAATTCTTCGATGGAACTAAATAATTCTGTTTTATTTTCTAATTGATCAATAGATGTAGAACCATATTCTATTTTTTGAAATGGTGCACTTAATTTTTTTTTTATTTTAACTTCATTTTCATATTCCAATTGAATGACTTTTAAGGTACAATTACGACCTAAACGTTGAGCACGTCCCAACACTTGTTCTAAAATATCATCTTCAATTTTATGTACAAAAATAATATGAGTAGAATTTTCAAGATTCATACCACATGAAAATAAAGAAGAATTTGCTAATAATATTTTAGCATTTCCATATTTATAATTCATGACTGCCTTTTCAATGTCATGCATATTTCCTTTTTCTAAATCTTCATAGAGTATATCATTATTTTTACATATAATCTGTATATTATTAAAAATACTACTAAAATCTGAAAATAATAATATTTTTTCGTTTTTATTTTTTAATTGAACAATGTAATTTTCTAAAAAGTGCATCTTTGAATATTGATATTGATTATATTCAGGATGTAAATTTTCTATTTTATCATTTTGTATCATTTGATTGTTTTCATTTTTTTCATCATTTTCATTATTATCTATTTCTAAAATTAAATAATTACTTAAATTTTTATCATTAGTATTACAATAAATACAATTATTATTTTTATATGTATTTATCCAATTTTCTAAACAACTACTACATATTTTTTGAGTACAACATTGACTTAAATATATTCTTTTTTGGTTATCCAATGATTCATAACACACTGGACACATATTGTTATTTTTTAATTTATCTATTAAAAGATTCTTTTTAGATTCATAATATTTTTTTTTAGTAATAATTTCTTGTTTATTTTCTTCCAAATTTTCAATAAGTTGGTCACATTTTAATACTATTTTTAAATTATTAAGAACTTCTGTAAAATCTAAAACATATGTATCAAAATCATTCATTTGTTCTAATAATGTTAAACACTGAGTATTTAATTTATGTTCTTTTTTCATATTATTTAAATCTTCAAATAATTTATTAATTTCTTGTGGTCTATTTTTGATTAAATTATTTAATAATTGATAAACATTAAGTAGTCCATAAATATTTTCCTCATTAAATCCATTTTCTTGATTGTTTATTTTTAATTGATAAAAATGATAAATTGAATCCATTAAATTATTTAAATAAATACGGAATTCTTTGGTATTGTTTCTTCTTTTTTCAACCAAAATATCATACATATCTCTGTATTCAAAGTCAATTTTCGGATGAATATAAAAATCAAAATACTCCATATATTTATCCATAAAATCAATAATTAATTTTTTTAAATCAAATACTTTTGTTATACCATTCATATTATTATTAAAATATTCAATATATTCATTTCTTTTTTCTTTTTTTTCAATATAAAAGTGTAAATTTTTATCAGCATCTTCTAATTGACTCCCATAGCTTTCAATGAGATGATTATTTTCATTTAAAATAAGATTGATAAGATTTATTTCATTTGAGGCAATTTTTTGATTATAATTTTTATCATTAACTTTAAAATAACATGCATTTACATTTTTAATTTCATCTTGATTTAAAATTTCATCTAAAATATTATCCACGTAAATATTTGAACATAAATATTTTTCATAAATAGGGTCATCTAAATTAAGATGTTTATCCACAAAATGTTCATCACACAATATGGTCATATCATTTAAATCTGTTTCTAATAATTGTTTACTAAAATATCCATTATTATTTTTTACATCAAAAGAAGCGGATATAAACATAATAAATTGAGTATTAAAAGATTGATTAATTAAATTTGCGACATTATCAATTTCATCAATAAATAAACGGTCAACATTAAGTTTTAAATTCGTCATTGTACTTGCTAAAACATTATAATAAGAACTACTGACCAATATGATATCCTTTTCATATAGATCTTCTGGATGATTATATAAATTTAATAGATGTTCATATTCAACAAATTTAATATAAGTTAAATCTTCTGTTAATTTTTCAATACTATAAATCCATTGAAAATATATATTATGTGGAACAATAATTACATTTACTTTTTTTTTATCACTTTTATATTTCTTTCTTAATTCGTTAATAAATGCTAAAATAACATACGTTTTTCCACTTCCTGGCTTATCTCTCATGACTCCCATTTGATATTTTTCTTCTATTTCAAGTGCTTTATTAAGCATAGCTAATTGATGTTTTTTTAGTGTTATATTTATGTCATTTGGTTGTTCATAAATAGAACTATTTTCATTTAATAAGTTCATATAAAAAAATAGTATTACTTTTTTATATACATTTACAAAAAAAAATATTTTACTAAAAATACATTTGAAGCCATGTATTTCCATCTTGCCAATGTATTTTGCGATTAGACCAATATGCATAATAAATTTTGTCATGTTTTAATTTTTTTTTTTGTGAAAAATCAATAACACAATTAAATTTTTTACCAAATTTAGAAAAGGTTGGTTTTTTTTCTAAAAAAGCGGTCCAATTTCCTTTTTTTCCTTCATCACTACCATAACCACCATGTATTATATATTTATTTTTATTAATTTTGTACATAATTCGTAAACAATTTCCATGATTTGGGTCATAAAAATAATATACACTCATATATTAAAAAGCAATATAAAATTATAAGTTAGGAGCATAACAAATAATTAATCCGGAAATAATATAAGCAATCAATACATCTATTGTATAATGCCAACGAACCATAACAATTAATATTGAAATAATAAATAAAAGTAAAAAAGCACAATACATTAAAGGTTGACTTAATAATTTATTCTTATAAATTAAATATAAAGCCATTATACTTTTTGCTACATGACCACTAAAAATTTTATCATTACAATGACCATTAATATATTTATACCAACCATAATCTTTATAATCTTCACAATTTTCTGATAAACATGATGGTAATACAGTAACATTAGTTAAAATAGCACGAATAAATAATAATAATGAATAATATTTAAAAAAACTAATCAAATAATTTATTTTGAATTGAAATATAAATGGTAAAATAAATAACATACATAAATAATTAATTAAATAACTATATTTATTTAAATTAGTAGTATTAGAAGCAATAATATCATATAAATTTTGTTTATTATATCTTTTATTTAATGATAAATTTAATAAATAACTTACAGAATATATATGAAAAAAATAAGGTATTATAAATACCCATAATGGTAATGATTCTAAAAAATTACTCATAATATATATATATATTTATTTTTCAAAAATAATCAATAAAATTTTATTGTGTTCTTCTTTGATTAATCTTATATTTTTATGTAAAAATTTATTTTTATCAAAATTTAAATTAACAGGAGATTTAAGTATTATATATTTATAATGGTCGTAAAGATTATTTATTACTTCATGTAAAGGTTTTTTTCTATGATCTAATTCAATATCTAAATCTACAAAATCATGTTTTTTATAATTAGGTCCGCCCCAAGGAGGATCTAAAAATAATATATCATATTTTTTAATATAATGATTATCATTTATTAAATCATAAAAATTAGCATATTTAAAATCAATATTCGTTAAACCAATCACGTTACAATTATTCTTAAGTAAACAATAATGAATTTCATTTTTTTCAATGGCTAATACTTTTTTAAAATATTTAGAAAAACTAATAGTATCTCCACCTAATCCTGCATTACAATCAATTAAATGGAGTCCTTTAGTATTAATATTTTTATCTTTAAAATACAAAATAAGTTGTTTTTTTATCCATATAGTATGTTGAGGTTTTGTAATACTGTATTTACCAATATCCGTCATCATAAATTTTTTATTATTTTTTTTAACAGTTTCACAATCATATTCATGAAAATAAAATTTTGGGTTAAAATTATCAATTATAATAGGTATATTTAATATTTCTTGAGGATTTATTATACCACTCATTACTATTCAATATTAGTTTTCTTTTATATTATTTTAACGAATCTTTAAAAAAAATTAATGATAAAAATGAAAGATAGATCTTCCTGTTTTTTTCTCTATTACTGAATTTATTTTATTTAATTGATTTTTGTATATAATTTCATTACCCTCTTTTATATGTTGATCTAAATTTTTTTTAAATCTATTAATTACTTTTTTATTGTATTTTTCTAATAAATCATCGTAATTTAATAGGTTGTAATTTCTACAATGTATGCAATTAATATGTATACAATTAGAATTATGATTTACATTTCCTAATGTACCCCCAATGGACTTACATTCTAAACACATATGTATAATTTTTTTATATTTAGTAGAATATGAAACAACACATTCACAAGAATTCATTATGTTTATATTTTTTTCTAATATTAAAAATAATCAATTTTTTTAAACATTATTAAAAATTGATATAGGATTAAATTATATAACTAATATAGTAAAAATGGGAGTTCCAACATTATTTAAAAAAATCATACACAACAAATATTATAAAAATATTCACAAAGCAGTAAAAAATGGAAAAGTTGATTGTGATTATTTTTTTATGGATTTCAATGGCACAGTTTATACAGCCTATCAAAATATAAGTAAAGACATTCAAGGTAAAAATTATAGTAAAGATAAGATTGAGGAATTAATTATGGATGAGGTAATTCGAATTACACAAAACATTGTATGTAATGTTATTCAACCAAAAAAAATGTTATATATTGCTTTAGATGGACCTGCTCCACGAGCAAAAATGGTACAACAGCGTTCAAGAAGATTTAAAGCAATAATGGAGAAAAAATTTAATAGCGAGTTAAAGAAAAGATATAAGATAAGTGAAGATAAAGATGAATGGGATAGAAGTGCTAATATTTCTCCTGGAACACAATTTATGCAAAAACTAAGTAATAAACTTGTTTTAGCAATGAAAATGAAGACATTTCAATCTCATAATAAATCAATGAAAGTAATATTTAGTAATTCAAATGTACCAGGAGAAGGTGAACATAAATTTCTAAATATTCTACGATCAATGCGTTCAATGTCGTCAAAAAAAGATGATAAGATTTATTTATATGGTCGTGATGCAGATTTGATTGTATTGGCAGTTGCAACTCATAAATCGAATATATGTATTATTCGAGAGATTAAGGAAGAACATGATCATATTTTAAATGAAATGTATGAAGGTTATACTTATTTAGAGTTAAACATTGATAATTTAAAGGATGGTTTTTATAATGATATTGTTAAAAAAGATATTATGAAAAAGAAATCTGGTATTTCAATTAAAAAGAAAGATAAGGTAAAATTAATCAATGATTATATATTTTTAACATTTTTAGCGGGTAATGATTTTGTATTATCAGTACCTTTTTTAAAAATTCGTAAAGATGCTTTATTCAAAGTAATTAATATATATCAAGATATCAAAGATGACTTTGATGATTATTTAGTTATTTATGATTATAATACCAAAGATAAACCAAAAATAAATATTGAATTTTTAACCAAATTATATGAAAAAGGTTTTGAAAAAGAAGATGAATGGATGAAAAAAGATGTACAGAAAGAGGTTGATAAATATTTAGGAGGTTATATGGATGCACGTCAAAAAGAATCTGAAAGTAAAATGAGTGAATATGAGAAAGAAAAAACACGTTATACTCATACACACATGGCAAGTCCTTTTCATCCTCTTTTTGAAGTATATCAAGAAGAAATACGAAAATTAGATTATAGTAAATCATATGACGTTTGGAGACAAAGTTATTACGAACATTTTATTGGTATTAAAGATGAATCTAAAGAGAATAAAAAATTATTAAATATATGTATTGAAAATTATATACAATCATTATATTTTACGCTTCAATATTATTACATTGGTTGTCCATCATGGGGTTGGCATTATCATTTTAGAATAGCACCTTTATTAGGTGATGTATATCATTATTTAAATGAAAATGATATAAATACCATTGAAAAAAATAATGATTTTGAATTAGGTGGTCCATTAACACCATTTCAACAATTAATGTTTATATTACCACCTCAAAACGATCATATATTACCTGAAGCATTAAGACCTATTTTTCATGAAGATGATATTGGTGCAACACAATATTATCCAAATGAAATTCGAATTGATGCTGCTTTTGGAGGAAAGACAATGTATAGTGAGGCAATTTTACCTGAAATAAATGATGAATTTTTATTGGGTATTATAAAAAAACATGAAAAGAATTTAAATGATGAAGAAAAAGTTAGAAATCAAATTGCTAATAAATCATTTGGAAATTAAAAGTATCATTTTTATATTATTAAAAAAAATATATTTAAAAATTATATAATTATTAAATATAATGTCACATTTGATTTCACAAATTGAGAATATTTATAATACACATAATACATATAATATACAAAAAGAAATTATGAGTATTGATACAGAAAAACGTCATTTTCGTGTTGTTGAATTAGATAATAGGAAAACATCTATTGGTGAAGTTACAATATCAAATAAAGCATCTCCATCGGATGCTGCTAAAAAATTATTAAGATCAATAGCATATGAAAAAGGATTAAAAGGTAATAAAAAAATATCTATGGGTCAAGTAAAATATTCAATACAAGAATTTACACGAGGATCAAAAAATAAGGTATTTGGTCCTTATATTGGTCACTATTATAAATATAATGATGAAGAATTAAAAAGAGCAACTATTGCGAATGGTAAAATAAAATATAATATGAAAGCAATTGTAAAATTAGCTTAATTTATATTCATCTATTTCTTTTTGAAGATCATATTGACAATCTTGAATATAATCATATCTAAAATTCATATAATCCAATGAATTCCACCATAATATATTTTTAATGTCATTATATTCATTTCTATGAGGAATTAAATACACATAAACAATGCTATTAAATGAAATTGATTTTTTTAATTTCATTATTATTTATAATATTAAGTTATAAAAATAATACATTATGATTCAATTAATTTTTTAGCATCAAAAATACTTACATTTTTCATAACCATTATTTTTTGAATTTGATTTTGATAATTTAATTTGAATCTATGAATGTCTGATAAAGACCACCATAATGAATCGTTTAATTGATTTTGATAATACTCATCTAAACATGGTACATGTATAATCTTTACATTATTATTAAATTCTACTGATTTTTGATTTTTCATACAAAATGTAAACATCTTTTATTTAATAATTATTTTTATTATAAATCAATTTTTTACATTCATTAAATTAATTTTTTTATATGTATAACATTATAAAAGTAATATGGAAAATCTTTTGTCAAAGTCAGAAAATACAGAAATTAATCTACGGGATAATAAAAAAATTTATCAATTTGTAAAAAACCAAGAAAAAGAAGAACACACAAATATATTACAAAAAATTCACGCTAAAAGTTGGATTTTTCCATCAAATTATAATGGATTGATACAATCTACCATTTAAAAAATAATACTCTTAAATGAATCACATGGAATTATGGGGTAACATTTGATTCTATCTCAAAAAGCTAAATCACATGATGTAAAAAAATATTTTCAATCTTATATAATATTGAAAATGAAAATGAAAAAAATCTATCTTATATTGTTTATTTTGTAAAACATTTTAATATTTGGAAAAATGAAAATAATATGAATTTTTTAAATGTTTTAACAAAATAAAAAAACACAAATATCACAAGAATATTATAACATTTTTACTATTTCATTATCCTGAAATGAAGAAAAATTAATATTTACAATCTTTATAACATATAGGAATAGGACATACATCTCTAATATTTTTCATACCTGTAATTAACATCAATAAACGCTCAAAACCTAAACCATATCCACCATGAGGACAACTTCCATATTTTCTTAAATCAATATAGAATCCTAAGTTCTCTTTATCAACACCCTTTGACTCCATGTTTTCAATTAAAGTATTATAATTATCTTCACGCTGGGAACCACCAATAATTTCACCTATTCCATATGGTAGCAATAAATCAAAACTATCACAATAATCTGGATTTTCAATATTTCTTTTCATGTAAAAACTTTTAATTGAAAATGGCCAATGTGTCACAAAAACACCAGTATCATATTTTTGTGTAATATAATCTTCGTGTTTAGAACCAAGATCATCACCGTGTTTTAATAATGGTAGTTCAATTAAACTTTCTTTGATGTCAATATTTATTTCTTCAATTATATCTTGATATTTTTTTCTTATAAAATCTTTGTTTTTTAAAATCTCAAGTCTTTCTTTTAAACCTTTAGAAATAAAACTATTTAAATTATAAATATCATCCATATTTTCACTAAATATTCTTTCAATACAATATTTAATAGTGTTTTCTCCAATAATCATTAAATCTTCCATACTTTTATTGACAATTTCAATTTCTACATGTGTAAATTCAGAAGCATGTTTATTTGTATTTGAATGTTCACTACGAAAACTTTTATTTACTGTATAACAATCTCCTAAACCACACGCAAATATCTCTAATTGAAGTTGAGATGAAACCGTTAAATATACGGGACAATTAAAATGGTCAGTTTCCCATTTATAATTACCATCTTTTGAATAATTTAAATTTTTAGATTGACTCATATCTTTTTCAGTAAGTTGAAAAACACCAGCTCCTCCTTCACACTCATTCATTGTAATAATATTTGGATCAATATGAAGAAATTGTATTTGATGATAATAATCATGAATAGCCTTCATCAATTTTGAACGAATACGAAAGATACTTCCAAATACATTTGTTTTTGGTCTAAAATGAATATATTTACGAAGTGTATCTAAATTCATTTTAGATTTTGATAAAGGATATAAATCATCTACACCCCCAATGACTTCGTAATCTGTCATTTTCATTTCACATTTTTGCTTTCCTCCAATACTTTTTACTAAATTTCCAATACATTTTATATAACAACCTACTTTTACTTCTTTTTCAAAATCATAAATTTTACTTAAACTTAAATGTTCATTTGTCAAAACAATCTGTAATCCACTTACATTTGAACCATCATTAATATTACAAAATAATAATTGAGCACTTGAACTACGAACTGTTCTTACCCAACCATTTACTTCAATATTATTATTTTCTATTTCATCATCAAAAAATGATATAGTTGAATGAATAGACATCATAATCTAAATTCATTAAATCTTTTTATACTCATTTTTTTAAAAAAATAAATATAAAATGAATTTTATAATAAAATATAAAAATGTCTCAAAGAAGATTGGTTTTAAATATATATAAATCAAAATTAAAATTATGTCATGAATTTGGTTATGAATATGGTAACTATCATTTTAATGTCAAACCACATTATAATCTCGGTAGATCATTAAAAATAGCAAATAGAATAAAAAATGATAAGAAAAGAGTAACATTTATAGTAAATCATATTAGACAAAGTTATAAAGATCAAAAAAATTTA
>JACKZZ010001799.1_pt1 | contig 32989 bp, 35 predicted proteins | sample 8027871 | NCBI WGS metagenome assembly JACKZZ01 (sample SAMN15724774, study PRJNA655200) | protist metagenome | isolation source: fluorescence activated cell sorting (FACS) single amplified genomes of... | place: USA: West Boothbay Harbor, Gulf of Maine | collected 2000-07-19
ATTTCCTTGTCCTTCTATTAGAACTAGACGACATAAAGTCAAAAATGCCCCAGTAGCTAATACCATCATTAAAGATGAATTTGTGAAAGAAATATCCATTGCGCCTGATCTTATGGGTATAAGGGGCACTATTTGAAATTGTTCCAAAGGATTTTGTACAATTTCGGCCATTTTTTGTGTTGTAGTTGATAACATCAATTTTGTAATAAATTTTTATTGTTTTATTAATTGAAAACTTTGGTTTATTGACCTCCCCACCAATATATTGTTACGAATAGGAATAACCAAACTACGTCTACGAAGTGCCAATACCATGCAGCCGCTTCAAATCCGAAATGATGCTCCTTGGTAAAGTGATGATTCAATAATCTGAAAAAACATACGGCAAGGAAAGTTGTACCTATTATCACATGGAAACCGTGAAAGCCTGTTGCCATAAAGAATGTAGAACCAAATACGCTATCTGATATTGTGAAACCTGCATTAACGTACTCGAACGCTTGCAGTGCAGTGAAGAATACTGCTAAAATCAGAGTTATTATTAAACTAACTATAGCCTCTTTTCTTTCACCAGCTACAATTGCATGGTGACACCAAGTGCAAGAAGCTCCTGAAGTTAATAATATGATAGTATTTAAAAGTGGGATTTCCCAAGCGCTTAATACTTCTATACCTTTAGGTGGCCAAACTCCACCAATCTCTGGGGTTGGGTTTAAACTAGAGTGGAAGAATGCCCAAAAAAATGCAAAGAAGAACATAACTTCTGAACAAATAAATAGCATCATACCGTATCTCATACCTAATTGTACAAGGTTAGTATGCCAACCTTCAAATGAGGCTTCGCGAACGATATCTCTCCACCAAGTATACATGGTAAAAAGAACTCCGCTTCCCCCAAAGGCTAATGTCCAACCTCCTAGGGAATATCCATGAAACCACATTACCCCACCAGAAACCATAGTGAAAACCATAGTAGCTGATAGTAAAGGCCAAGGGCTAGGGTCCACTAGATGGAACGGGTGCCTTTGAAAATTTTTAGTAGATGAAACTGCGTTCATAATCTAAACAATTTAAAACTAAAATAGTTCAAAAGAACTATAAATTTATCCCTTACGGGATTCGAACCCGTGTAGCTGCCATGAAAAGGCAGTGTCCTGGACCACTAGACGAAAGGGACTAATGGAAATAAAATTATATTATTAATTAAGAGATTACGGGTAGAGGGAATCGAACCCTCATCTTCTGGTTGGAAGCCAAATCGTTTAGCCATTAACATATACCCGCTTTTTTATGTATAACCAAGAATCAGTTTAGTTAAATACGTCGTTTACGCCTTAGACGTGTACCATTAAAAGGTAGTGGGGTGACATCCTGTAAACTTGTTATAGCAATCCCATGGTCTTTTAAAATTTTAGTAATCTTTCGTCGTCCTGGTCCCAGTCCTTTGAGCCTAACGTCTAGAGATTTGACATTTAATGATTGTATGCCCTTTGCTATTTCAGTTATAGCTATTCTAGCGGCAAATACCGTTGATCTGTTACTTCCTTTAAATCCATGACAGGCTGGAGAACTCCAGATTAACACATTCCCTTCAAAATCAGTAACTGTAGCTATGGTGTTATTAAAACTGCATTTTATGTGAAGAATTAAATCTTTTTTCAGTAATTTATTAGTTTCTTTTTTCTTTAAGAGAGACTTTTCAATTTTATTTTTAAAATGAGTTGTATATTCTAAATTCGAATTCATGTAGTTCATTATCGTCTTCTTAAACGTGAAGATCCTAAACGTTTTTGAGTTTTGGAATTAGTACTAGTACGTTGACCACGAACAGGTAAACCTTTAGAATGCCTTATACCTTTAAACGATTGAATTTCAACCAAAGTCTCTAAGTTTTCACGATTACCCTTTTTAAGGTCACTATCAATGACATGCTGGGATTCTATTATATAAGATAACATATCTTTTTGTTTTTTTGTCAATTGACTTATACTAACTTTAGGATTTATACCTATTGATTTGCAAATATTAATAACTTGTTTTGTGCCCAAGCCATAAATGTTTGTTAAACTTATGTACAACCCTTTATTTTCCGGTATGTATGTACCAAATAAGTGAGTCATTAATTTTATAAAATACCTGGGCGAATAACGGGAATTGAACCCGTGACTTTTAGGATCACAACCTAACGCTCTAAACCAACTGAGCTATACCCGCCAATTACTTATTTGTTTTTGAGGATACCCCAACATGTTCGGTAACCCCATTCTAAAGTACTTTCATTACGAAGGACCCCGTTTTCGTAGATAATTCCAGCCTCAAGCATTTTGTCTAAAGTTGGTACAGAAAGCATATAACCGCTTTGATCAAAGACTACGTATTCTTTGAGCTCACTGTGGCCTCCTTCTCTAATCGCAAAAGCTAAATCTCTAGCATTCGCATCACGAAAGGGTATCAGATCGAGTTTACATTCCTGTATAAATTGTACCAAAGCATCTGGATAAACCATTAATCGATTAAGCTCGCCACTCGCCCCTAAATTAAAATATATATCCGCATAAACTCCAGTAATTATAGCAACTGCTGTAACTAGCAAAGTTCCACCGAAAAAATTGGTTTTTACCCCGACGGATTTTTTAAAGGCCTTTTGTACAGACCGTTTAAGAGGATTCATGGACACCGAGTAAAATAACTTGACCCAAACTAAGGCATACATGTTTGAAAGGAGAAACCATCTCAGCTCATTCGCTTTGAAAAGTTCCAGGTATTCACTTAAAAATGGAGGTAAAGTGATATTTAAAAAAATAGGGCAAAATTCACAAAGACTACTTAAAGAGCTCAAGAACATTAACACGTAAACAAAACTCTGGTAATACTTTATAACCCAAGCATCAGTTTTAAAATGCTTTTCTAGGGCGACATTCACGTAGTGAATAACTGCAAAATAACCATAGTCCTCAGGTTCTTTGTTGGCTAATTCATAGGCTGTTAAAAATTGAAAAAGAAAAACTAAACCAATCACAACAAAAATACCTAGGGGTACGTAATGATGAACTCCTAAATAACTTTTTTCGTAATAAAAAATGTAAAGGGAAGAAGTACCAAGGACCATTACTATAAACAATTGAAAAAAAACAACTATTTTGTCAATCATTTCATTCAAAAATAACTTATTAACTCCAGCCATCTTTAAAAATTTCCTTTGTAAAAATTTCATACATTCTAGTACTATAAATACAAGATATGTGTAAAATATAGACTGAAAGTAGTCAAAGAGGGAACTACATATCCAATACTGTATAAATACTACTACAAATAATTGTACTATAGCATATTTCATGAAGAGGTAACCTATTCTATTTTTATAACAAGGACTGTAGTTGTTTTTGTAATTCCATTCATCATCTTTCTTATTGGAAGAACCAAGGAACGTAATATTTGTTCTTTTTTTGGTAGTTGACATAATTATTTTATTGTTCTTAAATATTATTGGGGTATTTAGGTGGTAACGGATTCGAACCGCTGACTTTCTCGGTGTAAACGAGAAGCTCTACCAACTGAGCTAACCACCCTTTGTTTTATTTATTGAAATAGGTTATATGAGGTATATTCTTATTTCGAAGTGTTTGAATTATTTTTGTTTAAACGTGGACCCAAAATCATTGTTAGCAAAACTTTATCAGATCGGATTTAATAACATAGGTTAAGCCTGGGTAGATTTGAACTACCGACTTTACGCTTATCAGGCGTACACTCTAACCACTGAGTTACAGGCTTTAATAAAGCACTAATTAAAAAGATTTATGTGCTCTAATAGGTTGTTGCACGAGACGTGCATAGGGTCTAAAAATATTTCAGGGTATATTCCCATAACCAAAGTTAAAATAGTTAGTGGAAGAAGTGTCGCTAATTCACGACGGTTTATATCTGAAAACTGAGACATGTACTGTATTTTTATATTACCAAATGCTACACGATTAAATAACCAGAGGGAATAACCCCCTCCTAAAATCATACCTGTGGCAGAGAGCACACATACAGTAGTATTAGTTTGGAAAGCACCTACTAAAATCAAAAATTCGCCAACAAAACTACTTGTTCCAGGTAAAGCGATATTTGCCATACTGAAAAACATGAAAATAGCAATGTAAATTGGCATAGTATGAGCTAATCCACTATAGTACTTAACCAGCCTTGTATGGTGTCTATCATAAATAACCCCAACACAAAGAAATAGGGCACCGGAAACTAAACCATGACTTAATTGTTGTAAGATACTTCCTTCTAAACCTTGTGTATTGAAAACAAACATACCTATAAGAACCAAGTTCATATGAGCTACCGAAGCATAGGCAATAATACGTTTTAAATCTGTTTGTCTAATAGCGGTTAAAGAGGTATAGATTACGGCAATAACACCAAACGTGTAGATAAGAGGTGTAAAATATACAGAAGCATAAGGGAATAGAGGTAATGAGAAGCGTAAGAATCCATAACTACCTAACTTTAGTAAGATACCCGCTAAAATAACTGATCCTGCTGTTGGAGCTTCCACGTGAGCTTCCGGAAGCCAAATATGTACTGGCAACATAGGAACTTTTACAGCAAATGATGCGAAGAATGCTAGCCAAAGTAATTTTTGTACTTGAGGATCAAATTGAGTTGTTAATAAAATTTGGTAATCTGTTGTACCTGCTGAATAATAAATATATAAAATTGCAAGTAACATTAAAACAGAACCTAATAATGTATAAAGAAAAAACATATAGGCCGCGCGTATACGACGCTCGCGTGATCCCCAAACACCTATAATAATAAACATAGGTATTAAAACGCTTTCAAAGAAGACATAAAATAGAATTAAATCCAGAACGCAGAAAACTGCTATAACAAGAGCTTCCATTGCTAAAAACGCAATGAAATATTCTTTTTGATTATTTTTTATAGCATCCCAACTTGCTAGAAGACAAATGGGAATTAATAATGTTGTTAATAATACAAAGAACAGCGAAATACCGTCTATACCTAAATAGAAGATAATATTCGAATTATCGATCCATTCATAAACCTCAACAAATTGAAACTTTGCTGTAGAGTTGTCAAATTGCATCCATAAATTCAGAGAAAGTATAAATTCAATTAATGAAATAGATAATATTGTTGTTTTTATTACGTCAGTATAGCGTGAAGGAACAAATAACATTCCAAAAGCACCTACTAAAGGTAACAAAATGAGTGTAGATAATAAATTTGAGCTGAAAAACATAAGTTTTATAAAGGCTTACATTAAATATTAAGGATTAAGTTGTTCACTTAAGACCTTATTTAATTTTTTAAGTACTTTGATGAAAAAAAAGCTGTTATCAATAAAATAAAGATTAAGCGGCTATCCATTAAAGGTATAATCATGTCCCATAACCCCACAATAGCAATTATAAAAGTAACACCTAATAGCATTACAAAAGCATAGTGGTATAAAAAACCAGTTTGTAGTTGAGCAAGATCACTTCCGCGTTTAGATACTAAACGTGACAATCCTAAAGGACCTAGAAATTCAAAAACCCCTCTATCGATTAACTTATAAGATGTATGGTATCCAAAATTTAGCATATTTTGAGTCACAAAGTCGTTATATACTTTGTCAAAGAACCATTTACGGTTCAGAAAAGTGTATAAATTACGACCAATTCGACTAACCTTAAATTCATAAAGTTTATTTGCATAATTCATATAAAAAATGAATGCAGAAATTGCCCCAGTTATACTGAAAATTACTGGAACCAGTTTGATATAATGAGGAATAAACTCAGCTTCTAACATTGTTAAATGTGTAGGGTGAGTAAATAAAGCATTACCCCAAAAATCCGTTCCTACTCCAATAATCATATCTTTAGTTAAATAACCTACAAAAATACTACCTAAAGATAATATAAAAAGAGGAAATCCCATCGCAAACGGTGCGTCATGTGCATTGATCATAATTTGTCTGTAACTATTGGTTTCTGCTAAAAAAGTTAAATATAATAGCCTCATGGAATAAAAAGCAGTAAAGAATGCTGCTAATGTACCTAACCAATGAGCAAAATGCCCATGTAATGTGTAATGAGCATACGCCATTTCTAGAATAACATCTTTTGAATAAAAACCTGTCAAGAACGGGAAACCCATTAAAGCTAAAGAACCTATAAAGAACATAGCATAAGTATATGGCAAAACTCTAACAAGTCCTCCCATTTTACGCATATCTTGTTCGTCTCCCATAGCATGAATAACAGAACCTGCACTTAAAAATAATAACGCTTTAAAAAAAGCGTGATTTGCAAGGTGAAAGACACCTACAGAGTATCCAGATAATCCACAAGCGAAGACCATATAACCTAATTGACTACAAGTAGAATAAGCGATAACGCGTTTTAGATCATTTTGCAATAAACCTGTGGTACCAGCGAAAAACGCGGTCATAGCACCCATTACAGTTACTACAATTAAAGCTGTTGGTGAATATTCAAATAAGGGTGAACATCTCGCAAGCAAGAAAACACCTGCTGTAACCATGGTAGCTGCATGAATTAATGCAGAAACTGGTGTCGGACCTTCCATAGCATCTGGTAACCAAGTATGGAGACCTATCTGGGCAGATTTACCTACAGCACCTACAAATAGTAAAAGACAAATAAGAGTAAGTGTATCTATTTCGAAATTAAAGAAAGTTGTGGTTTGTCCTATTACATAAGGAGCTGACGCAAATACAGTAGCATAGTCAATTGATTTAAAATTTAAGAATATCGCAAAGATACCTAGAGCTAAACCAAAATCACCTACACGGTTAACTAGCATCGCTTTTATTGCAGCTTTATTAGCTTGTAAACGTGCAAACCAAAAATTGATCAATAAATAAGAACATAGTCCTACACCTTCCCACCCAACAAACATTTGTAAAAAATTGTCTGCTGTTACTAAAATTAACATGAAAAAGGTGAAAAGTGATAAATAAGACATAAAGCGAGGTAAATGTGGATCGCCTCCCATGTATTCAGTTGAATATAAATGAACTAAAGTAGATACGCATGTTACTACAACTAACATTACCACGGTTAGAGAATCAAACAAAAATCCCCAGGATGTACTAAACATTTCGGAATCAATCCATGTCATTACTTCAAAATAACAAGGACTTCCTGCAAGCGCCACTTCATAGAAAGCTACACAAGACATAAGAAAGGTAACGAATATACTACTAGTAGTGATCCATTTTGAACCTTCACGGCCTATGTATCTTCCGAATAAACCAGAAGTTAAAGCACTTATTAATGGTAATAAAATAATAAGTAAATACATATTTTATTTGTATACGCATAGTAAGTGTCGAACTTACTTTAGCGTTTTTAGAAATTTGCTACCCAAAAAAGGAACCGAAATAATTTACAGCATCATAAATCTTATCAATAACAGAAATCCTCTCTATGAGATACATAAAGCCCTGATCAGGTACTAGTCTATACAAATTCAATAATAGCTTTAAAGTTTCTGGGCCGTTTATCGTTCCATCAAGGTTTATCGATAGACAATCTTCCATGATCTGGGCTTTATTTTCGTGTTCAAGATCCATGAGAAGTCTTAAAACAGTTTTATCGGGCAATGTAAGAGCACCACAAGGCCAACCAGCCTCCAGTTGCTTCAGTATAAAGTCTTGCTGAGTAATCCACCAAAAAGGTTCTGGCGAAGAAAAGTGGAGTGAAAGGTTCGTCGCCAGTTTCTTTTGGTACGTGTCAATAGACATAAGCCCAATAAGTATACCTATACTCGGACTTATAATCCTCAAGAATTGTTTAATTAGTGTTCTGAAATAAACAAGCATATAGTTTTTAAGCCTTATATAGATATAAGGTTGACATTGCAACCTATATGTATACGAATAGTAAGTGAAATATCAAACTTACTTTGGCGTTTTTGATAAATTTCGCGAGTGACGGGATTCGAACCCGTGACCTTTTGCTCGACAAGCAAACACTCTAACCACTGAGTTACACCCGCTAACTTTGATAACCGTAGGTTAAAGAAGCCAAAAATTTTTGTGTTTAAAGTTTAGCTACCAAGAGACCTTCGGTTCGATCCCTTTCCTATTATTTTTTTGTCAGTAACTTTCACTTCATAAACATCCATAAACGAGAAAATAGCGTCGAATGTACTCATAAGTTGATCCAAGATAGGATTCGCATTTCGATAAATAAACCTCCTCCATATACCGTACAACATTACATTGTTGAAAACTATAAAATATACGAAAAGTAGTCCGTCGAATATAAAATCAAAAGTAATAAGACCATTTAGATAGGCTGAATGGAGTAAGATAACACTTGTTATAAAAAAGAAGCAAAAATTTCTAAAGTGCTTTACTATAAAGAGTTGATCCCCAGTTATGTGGTCATAGTAAATTTTTTGGTTTAGTCCAAATAAGACAAGTTTAGTACGTTCCTTTTTTACAAGAATATCTCTTTTTAACAAGTACAAATAGATATTACGTAGGATTACTCCAAAAAAGATTCCTAAGAAAACGTAGTCCAAAAGAACTACTCCATACCACCAGAAACTAAAAGCTATGGATAAGGACATAGTACCTAAACCTATCGACGATTTTGTAACTTTATATGGTGTTATATCTGTAATATTTACTAGAGCCGGCCGACCATTAATGTTACATTTACTAGTCACCCAGCAGAGAATAAAACTAATACTAGACAAAAAAATTGTAAGGTACAAAAATAGCTCAAAGAAATGAGAATGTCTGTGATAAACATCATAAAAAAACCTTACCAGGTTCGGACATTGCCAAAGTAAAATCAACATTAGTTGCAATGACGGCGTATGGATAATTTTAAAAGTCCACCTAGTTTTGTTACGTGGCTTGTACGCCAGGTATTTTTTTTCTAACTCCGGGTTAAACCTCGGGCTAAAAAACTTTTTTAAACATATAGAATAGTATCTAAACATTTTTTAATAAAATTTTTATTAAATTTTTTATTAGCGAAAGTAGGACTTGAACCTACGACACTTGGATTATGATTCCAATGTTCTAACCAACTGAACTATTTCGCCGTCATTTGTCATTTCTTGAAGGATCTTAAGCATTCAATAGTGTATAAAGTATTAACTAATTGGCCCTGTAAATGTCTATTGGGAATATCATTAATTACTTTATGTAAAAGCCTAAAAGTAGTTGAACCGTCCAAATCATCCAGACGTTTAACAAAAGACTTAACCATGTAAGGGGATAAAAACGTACTTCCTAGCAAAAACCCAACAGGTAAAATTTTATCGTTTTCAAACAAAAACTCTATAAAATCTTTTTCTAGTAATAGGTTAATAAAAGATTGATCCGAATGTTGTTTAATTGACTTATCTTGATAGATTATTAAACTATTTCCCTGAAAAACAGAAGATATTTTGTTATACTTTGTATTTTCCAAAGAATTGATTAGAGGTTTATTTTTAGAGTGTATAACCTTTAAATTGTGTTTTGATAAGAAATTTTTTAGAACAAAAGTTTCTTTAAAGTTAGAACCACTATAATTGACAAAAATAGATAAACTACTTTGATTTAAAACCTCCATGACTTTTAAAGAATTTAGGGATTTTTTTGATAATATTTGTTTAACCATAGTATTGCTATACAAAAATGTTGTTGAAAGATTGTTTTATCAATCTATCCAACTTAGTCTTTATTTATTTACGTTCATTCTTAATAAATACGATTCAAATTTTCCAAAGAAAGGGATTATTACTAAAAAATAAAAGAAATAAAACACGGTAGCTACTTGACCAATCTCAACGAAAGGGTATTCTACAACCTTTTGACCAATCCAACCTAAAATTAAGAAATCTGCGATAAAAATCCAGAAAAGAACTTTAAACATAGGTCTAAATGTAGAGCTGCGAACTTCTGAACTTTGTGTAAACGGGATGGTTAACAAAATCAGAATAGCCCCTACCATAGCAATAACTCCTCCTAATTTGTCAGGAATTGAACGCAAGATAGCGTAGAATGGTAAAAAGTACCATTCAGGCACAATATGCGCGGGTGTAACTAGAGGGTTTGCAGGTATATAATTATCTGAGTGACCTAAGGCATTAGGATAAAAATACACTACAAATGAAAAAAATACAGCAAATGATAAAAATACAAATAAATCTTTTACGTAACAATAAGGGTAAAAAGGCATTTTATCAACGGTTGTATCTACACCGATAGGGTTATTATTACCTGTTTGGTGCAATAAAGCTAGGTGAGCGATTACTAGTCCAGCAATTACGAAAGGTAGTAAGTAGTGAAGACTATAAAAACGGTTTAATGTCGCGTTATCCACGGAGAATCCTCCCCAAACCCACTCAACAACTGCTTGACCTACGAAAGGGATTGCAGAAGCAAGGTTAGTAATAACTGTTGCACCCCAAAGGCTCATTTGACCCCACGGAAGAACATAACCAATAAAACCAGTACCCATCATTAATAGATAGATAATAACTCCTGAGCACCATAGGTGTTCACGAGGATGTGTGTAAGAACCATAGTAAAGATTCTTGGCCATATGCACATAAACTGCTATGAAAAACATAGAAGCTCCATTAGCATGTAGGTATCTTAATAACCATCCGTTATTAACATCGCGCATAATATGTTCTACACTTGCGAAGGCTAGATCTACATGAGCAGTATAATGCATAGCTAAAAAAATTCCAGTCGCTAATTGAATTCCTAAGCAAAGACCTGCAGTTGAACCGATACCCCATAGATAACCTAAATTTGTAGGTGAAGGGTAATCAATTAAATGAGCACTTAAAAAATCAAGACCAGGTTGTTTATTCCATCTTGTTCTCATAGAATAAATTATAAAAATGTATAAAAATAAATACGAGCACGTCGTCTAAACGAAGCATACTCGTTCAAAAAGTATTCTTTTAGAAAGTGAAAAGAATAAGGAAAGCCATCATTAGCCCGAAAAGAGCCATAGCTTCAGTTAAAGCGAAACCAAGAATGGTTAAACGGAATAAACGCTGTTCTAGTGATGGGTTACGAGAAACTCCAATAACTAAAGCACCGAATACGGTACCAATACCAGCTCCAGCACCTCCTACAGAGATAGTTGCTGCTCCAGCTCCAATTAATTTTGCTGCTTGTACGATCATATCGTTAAGTTTGTTCAACAAAAAAGAAATGAAGAGTCTTCAGAGACCCTTTTAAGAAATATCTTATAAAAGCATTACTTTTATTCAATGCAACAGGATTCGAACCTATATAATGCACTTTTTAATTTACAAAACCTTCCAAAACTAATGGGATTTTATTGAATAAATAAATTGGGTACACCGGGATTCGAACCCGGGACCAGTAGGTTAAAAGCCTAATGCTCTACCAACTGAGCTATACACCCTTTTACGAGAATACGTAAAATTTAAATTATTTTAATAACAACGAAATTTAGTTTTTTTTATAAAACTTACTAATAGCATGCTTTCGTCCGATCAAAGAACCAAATGCATTTAAATATGAAGTATTAGTGTTTAAAAACGAAGAATCTTTATTAATGTTTTTTAATGAAGATTCAATCCAAATATCGCCCCCTTTCAAAGAGTTCCCTAGGCCTTCACGAGATGCATCTAGGCCTTCTGAAAGAAGACTATCATAACCTGAAAGAGTTTCACCTTTCTCATCCCCTAAAGAATACATAGCATCTTTGTTATGTTCTAATTTTTTCTTACGGGTTTTAAGAATACGGCTAATTGAAGGAAGAATGTTATTAAGTACGGTTAGGTAAAAGAAACCAAAAATGATTACTAACCAGAAAATTTGAGATAGAAATGTCATAGTATCTAATTGTGGCATGTTAAAATTAAATACACTTTATTGTTTTATATCACCTGAGGGCCCAATGGATGGATTCCATACAGGATGATTTACTGAATCTGTTATCGAATCGTAAGTTCTTTTAAAAAAGGACCATTTGCCTTTAAAGGTGGACCCATCTGAAAGAACTACTTTATAAGACCTGTAATTAGGCTTAAAAGGTTTATTTTTTGAAATTTTTTCGTGTTTTCTATTCATGTTTATAAACAAACAGTTAAGGCTAGTTTGTGAGCCATTAACATTAAAGGTGTTGGATATAAAAAAAATAATAAAATGAAAAGAGTTGTTGATCCAAGGACTATTGATTTTTCACGACTTATTTGTCTAAAAAAGGTCCAAGAACGCATTTTTTCAAAATACATTATTTTAATAAAACGTATGTAATAGAAAGCTCCTATAACGCTTGTTAAAACACCAGTAACAGCTAAGAAATACATTGAGCCTTCCATAGCTGCAAAAAAAACATACATTTTAGCACAAAAACCTGCTAGAGGAGGAACTCCTGCCATAGACAATAATGTCATTGTAAAGGTAATTGCCAATAAAGGATTTATACGGGATAAATAACCTAAGTCAGTAAAGTAAGTACCACGACCTTTAGTTTCTAATTCGGTAGATAAAATAAAAGTCCAAGCATTTAAAGTCATAATGATATATATAACTGTATATACCATCATAGCGTAAACACCTTCTATAGTACCGGTAGCAAACCCTATCAAGAGGTAGCCTACGTGACCAACTGAACTGTAAGCAAAAAATCTTTTTAGCTTTCGTTGTTTTAAGGCAATCAAAGCGGCCATAACCATTGAGGTCAGCGAGCAAAAAATAATGAGTTGTTGCCAAAACACAGCTAGACCATAGAAGCTAAACATAAATAGGCGTAAAAATAAACCTAAGATAGCTATTTTAGGAACCACAGCAAAAAATGTTGAAACTATTGTAGGAGAACCTTCATAAACATCAGGGGCCCACATATGAAATGGAGCAGCAGTAGCTTTAAATAATAAAGCTATTCCAATAAAAAGTACACCTATAACTAGGCCTATTGAAACTAAAGATATGTCGTTTCCAGAAAGGCTTAAAAAAGTACTGATGTTTCCGAAATTAGTTGTACCAGTCAAACCATATACCATCGACGATCCAAACAATAACAATCCTGAAGAAAAAGCCCCTAGGATGAAATATTTAAGACCCGCTTCAGTTGAGAATGCTGATTGGCGTTTAAAAGTTGCCAATACATAAGAAGATAGACTTACCATTTCAATAGCTAAGTACAATGTAATCAAATCGTAAGAAGAAACTAATAAAAGCATACCTACAACGGCGAATAATATTAGAATAGAGTATTCAAAAGCATGTATACGCTCATGTTTGATGTAGTCTAAAGATACGGCTAAACAAGCAATACTTGATAATAAGATAACGGCCTTTACAAAATTGGTAAAATTATCAATGATTAAAGCACCACTAAAAACAATTTGATATGGTACAGGATTGTTAATTACCAGCAAAAAAGCTAAGAATAATGAAAACATGGTCAGCCAAGCAATAGGTTTAACTAACATAGGATATCCATGTTTTTTTGAGGTTGAGTATGATGACCCAACCAGTAATAATACAGAAATAGCTAAAAACAGAAAAAGCTCCGGTAGCACCGCTAGCAGATTCATAGGAAGCATAGTTAATGTAAAATCAGAGAAATTAAACGAGAAATTCATTTTTAAAAAGTTAGTAAGCTAACTAAGTTGTATATAAGTTTATCGAAAATAAAATTTACCAGAGGAGGGACTTGAACCCTCACCTTCTAAAAAGACAAGAACCTAAACCTTGCACGTCTACCAATTCCGTCACTCTGGCTTAAAAATTTTTAGTTATGTTATTTCTAAGCAATAACAGCTTAAAAACGTGAATTCTACAAAACCATACAAGGGTACTGCTACTAAAGCTTGACTTACAATATCCGGTGGTGTTACACAGGCTGCAACTATCCAAGAAATTAATAAAAAGTACCGTCTATGTGTTGTACAAAAATTTAAGGAAATCACCCTTAAAGATAATAGCACAATAATGATTAAAGGTATTTGGAAGACTAAAAAGATTATACAAACTAAATTAAAAACTAGGTCGATATAATCTTTAATACGAGCCTCTAATAATACGCTAAAAGGGCTTGATAAACTATTATCGGAAACACTAAAGCTAATTAAAAATTCCCAAGCAAAAGGCAATATTAGATTATAACCTATTAAAAAGCCCAAAACACTAAAAACGAAAAAAAGCAACAATGAACTTTTTAAAAAACCTCTTTCATAAACAAACAAGCCTGGAATAATATACAACCAAAGGTTTATAAAAAATAAAGGGACGAATGAACACAAAATTGAGATAATAAAAGAAGCCTTTATTTGAGCGAAGAGAGCTTCACCCAAATGTGTATATATAAAAGACATTTTGGATGATTTTCCCATTAATAAAACAAGCGGTTTTGAAAATAGAAAAAGAACTTCACTTCGATACAGGTAACATATAAGAAAAGAAAATAAGAGGCTTATTATAATATAGAAACATCTAAATTTAAGTTCATAGAAATCATTTTTTAAAGAAAACATTTTTATGTTTGAAAGGACTCGAACCTATAACCTTCTGATCCGTAGTCAGACGCTCTATCCAATTGAGCTACAAACACCTATTGGGATAGAAGGATTCGAACCTTCGATACCCTGTACCAAAAACAGGTGCCTTACCACTTGGCCATATCCCATTTTGTGTAATTTGTCTGGAGGTAGACTCGAACTACCGACCCGAAGATTTTCAGTCTCCTACTCTAACCAACTGAGCTACCCAGACTAGATTGAAATATTTAAGAATTTGAAAAGGGGAAAAGTAGGCCGGATTTTGTACCAAAAAAGGTAATGCTCATTTATCTTTAAATACTTTTAGTGTATTTAACGTTATCAAGAAAATTAACAACAAAAAGCTATTACTAACCTTTTTTTAATAACCTCAACTATATGTGAACTATAGGGTTTTCCCTACTAGGTGTTAGCTAGAATCTAAAAATGTACCGGACCTTCCTCTGACGATGAGCCAGCGAGCATAAATTTTCCCTTTAAAGAAACGATTGAAACAAATGTTATAAAAGACTTACTGTACAAGACTTATCCATATATGGGCCCCCCTCCCAGCAATAATATATACTGTATTAGAGAACCTTATAATCTTATTAAAATTTAATATATGTAGAGAAAACTCATATTTTATTACCTTTTTCAATTTTGAGCCTTGTTAATAACTACGAACTATAGGCTACCTACTGATACTTAAAGAAATTTCCGCTTCTCCCCCTATGTTACTTTATATGTAAAAATAGTTTTTTCTCTTATAATCTAAAAGTAACATAGTGAAGGCTTTTTTTCTCGGAACGGCGTGATTCGAACACGCGACCCTCTGCTCCCAAAGCAGATGCGCTACCAGGCTGCGCTACGTTCCGTCGGAAAGGATGGGATTCGAACCCATGTTGTATTCCTACAAACAACCTTAGCAGGGATGCGCTTTAGACCGCTCAGCCACCTTTCCTTTTATTTTTATTTTATTGGTATAGTAAGCCCTCTTAATAAGCACTTACTTTCATTTTTTTCTTGAGTACTTGTTACAATTGTAACATTGATTGGTCCTACATTATTAAAAACATGGGTGGCAGCCTCCAGTTGGGGGAATGTAAAAGGATCTTTTAATTGGATAGTAAGATTTCCCTCTTCATTTAGGCTTTTGGCCTTTATACCTTCAAAATTCTTAATTCTCGGAAGGACTAATGTTATGAAAAAGTCCAAAAATTGAAACATTTTTTCATTTCTCAAAGTTACCTTAACTCCGGTCACGGCACCCTTACGTATACCAAGTTGGGCATTCCCTTTTTTGGCTAAAGTTGGTGCTGCTTTTTGTCCTGTTATCAGTGTCAGAGCTAATATGACACTAGGAGTAAGCTTTAGTTTAAAACCAGCATTTCTCATACTCGTGTCTACAACAACCTTAGTAACTTTAGGTATCTCGTGCACATTTGAGTACTGAAATTTTAGCATAAGTTCTTCGCGAACGATTGTGTAGTAATGTTGGTAAAGTCTACTTTTCATGTTTTCTATTTTATAAAATAGTGGGAGCAATTGCCACTACACGTGCTAAATTATTCCCTCTTAATTCTTCTGAGATTGGGTTTAATATACGAGTACCTAAAGGTTTGTTATTGTTATTTATAAGAACAGCTAAATTCTCCCCGAATTTTATGGTTGTTCCATCCAAACGTTTAGTTTCTTTTTTAGCACCGATAATTACTGCCTTACATATTTCTCCCTGCTGAAGCTTTTTTGTGTTAGGTTTCAGTTCTCTTATTGAGGCAACAATAATGTCGCCGACTCTTGCGAAACCTCTGTTTGAACCTCCGCATACTTGAATACATCTAATCTTTTTTGCTCCAGAATTATCAGCGACTTCTATAATTGATCGGCTTTGTATCATCTTAAAATATTAATAAATTTTTATCCTTTCATCAAACGTACATGCTCTACAGCAATAGTACCTCTAACACGAAAGTAAGAAACAAGGATTGCTAAACCAATAGCAGATTCAGCTGCCGCCACTGTTAAAATAAACAACGCATATATCTGTCCGACAACGTCATCTAAATACATAGAATACACGATGAGGTTTAAATTTATAGCTAAAAGCATTAATTCTATAGACATAAGCATTATAATAATGTTTTTTCGATTCAATACAAGTCCCCAAATACCAAGTAAAAATAGGGTTGTAGCAACAGTAAGATAATTTAATAAACTAATAGTCATTTTTTTAAATTTTTATTTTAGGTTTACAAAATTACAGCTGTAGGTAACCAGTTGAAACTTATAAGAGTTCCCGCAGTTAATAATACCCAAGCTAAGGAAATCGGCAAAAAGATTTTCCATCCTAATCTCATTAATTGATCATACCTGTACCTTGGATATGCAGCACGTGCCCATACAAATAAAGATACAAATATTAGCGTTTTTAGTGCAAACCAAATAGGCCCTGGAACTAAGTTTAATGGTAATATGTCCAATGGTGGTAACCATCCTCCCATGAATAAAATCACAGTAACACTACTCATTAAGATCATGTTTGCATATTCTCCTAAAAAAAATAAAGCAAATCCCATACCTGAGTATTCTACATTATATCCAGCCACAAGTTCAGCTTCAGCTTCAGGTAAGTCAAATGGATGACGATTTGTTTCAGCAAGTGCTGAAATGAAAAACATTAGGAACATGGGAAATAAAGGGATCATAAACCATATAGCTTTTTGTGCTAAGACAATATCGGTTAGGTTTAAAGAACCTACACATAAAAGTACAGTTATTATGATAAATCCTATGGAAACTTCATATGAAACCATTTGTGCGGCCGAGCGTAATCCACCTAAAAAGGCATATTTAGAATTACTTGCCCATCCAGACATTATAATTCCGTATACACCTAAAGAAGATACGGCAAATAGGTATAAAATACCTAAATTTACGTCGGCTAGAACCATTCCATTACCAAAAGGTACTACAGCCCAACCCACTATTGCTAATGTAAAAGTTAAGATTGGTGCTATTGCAAATATTACGGTATTTGCACTACTTGGTAATATTGTTTCTTTTAGAAAGAGTTTAAGACCATCAGCTAGAGGCTGTAATAATCCCCACGCTCCAACAACATTGGGCCCTCTACGACGGTGAATACCTGCCATTATTTTTCTTTCAAGTAGCGTAAACCAAGCTACTGCTAATAATAGCGGTACAGCAATTAATAAAACTTTTAATATGATTGAAATAATAAACATATTGTTTTATAAGAATATTTTTGGTATTCTATATTTTTATTTTACTCGCTGCCGGACTTGAACCGGCAACCCTAATGGGAACAGATTTTAAGTCTGTCGTGTTTACCAATTTCACCAAGCGAGCATAATTTTTTATAGGCCTGGCTAGATTCGAACTAGCGACTTAACGATTATGAGTCGTCTACTCTAACCCCTGAGTTACAAGCCCTTTTTTATTTTAAATTAAGGTTTATTTCTATCAACGAAGGCACATTTAACGGGCAATTTCTTACTCGCGGTTAATAAAGCATCTTTTGCTACTTCTGTGGAAACACCATCAACCTCGAAAACTAGAGTCCCAGGTTTTACAGGCGCTATATAATGACTAACAGCACCTTTACCTTTACCCATTCTAACTTCAATGGGTTTAGAAGTTATTGGTATATGAGGAAATATACGAATCCATACCTTTCCATTACGTTTTAGTTTTCTAGTAATAATTCGTCGAGTAGCCTCGATTTGTTTTGCGGTCACATGAGAGCCTTCAATAGCTTTCAATCCGAAAGACCCAAACTTTATATCATTACTATGATACTCTATGTTTTTAATTGGATACTTTCTCCACTTTCTATATTTTGTTTGCTTAGGTCTTAGCATTTTTATTTTACTCAATTAACAGAGCCAAATTCGTAAACTACACACCCCATAACGTGTTACAGCTTCATGTAGAGTGTAATCAATATTTGAATCTATTTTTTGATTTGATAATGATCCTAGTTTCAATGATCTAGTCCTTGATCTGGCACTACCACCAATGCGGCCTTTAAAATCTAATCTAAAGCCATTTATTCCTCTATATTGATTAAAAACAGTACTACAAATCTTTTCTACATTATTTACAACTAAATGATGTTGTGTAGTTTTCTCTAATAATGGCACGATGGCTTTACCTAACATTGTAGTATCTTTTAAAAGTACCATTTTATGACATAAAATGTAAAGATCTTTAGCATAAGGGGCTCGACTTAAAGGACCTCGTAACTGTTGGTCAATACCGCTTAAAGTTTTTAGAGAATGTCCACAGCCAAGGTCCAATAAGTTAACTAAATCTATTTCAATTGGACCCTTTATTTCAGATCCTTTTAAAAAATTGTTTAATTGGCTTCTAAGTTTCCCTTGAACAATTTGTTCAACTTTTTCATTTATTATCTGATAAGTAAGCGGCTCTTCTTGTTGCTTTTTTAAATTATTAACAAAATTTTGAGTTATATAATAAGTTCCTTTGATAACAATAAAAGTTTTATCTGTTTTCATTTCTCGTATAAAAAGTTTTCCAGTTAAAATACTCTCATTATTTAATGTTACTTCGATTAACTCTTTAAGTTGTAAATCTAAATGCAATTTATCAGAAAAATCGTTCTTGTTTGTCCTCCAATTAGAATTCCAATTTTTGGTCTGTCCTAGTCTAAAACCAGTTGGATTTACTTTAGTTCCCATCTTATTTATTCTTTTTTTTATGTACTAGAGGCTTACGTGTTAACGCAAACTCGCCCAACTTATGTCCTACCATATCGTTGTTAATGGTAATACTTTTAAAAGTTTTACCGTTATGTATTTGAAAGGTATAGCCTACGAAATTGGGTAATATTGTTGAACGTCGTGACCATGTTCTTACTACAAAGTTTTGCTTTTTACCTTGCCTTTTTAACTCAGTTAAACGTTCAACTTTTTTAATTAAGTATTGGTCCGTGAAAGGACCTTTCCATTTAGATCTATTCATGGTTTATTTTCTTTTTTGAATAATTAAAGGATTGACTTTTTTGACATTACGCGTCTTAGTACCTTTAGTTAATTTACCCCATGGGGTAACTGGATGCCTTCCTCCACTCGTTTTACCTTCACCACCTCCATGAGGGTGGTCAACAGGATTCATTGCAACACCTCTAACAGTAGGTTTCACTCCGAGCCATCTTTTTCGACCGGCTTTTCCCAGTTTTTGGTTTGAATTATCGACATTAGACAAAATACCTATTGTTGCTATACAATCACTAGGCACTAGTCTATGTTCACCAGATATAAGTTTTATTCGTGCCATACAAGTATCTTCAAATTTTTGTATTAGCTGGCCATAACTACCTGCTGCTCTTAAAAGCTGCCCTCCATGACCTGGTTTTAATTCCACATTATGTATTAGAGTACCAATAGGTATTTTGGATAGAGGTAAACTATTCCCTACACTTATATTAGCTTTAAGTCCAGATTCTATTCGTTGACCAATAGCTAATTTGTTTGGGGCCAGTATATATCTTAAGTCTCCACCATCAGACCTTATACGTGCGATAAAAGCAGATCTATTGGGATCATACTCAATTTTTTCAACATACCCATTAAGGTCTCGTCTTTTAAAGTCTATTATACGGTATTTGTTTTTATGTCCACCACTTTTTTTAAAAGATGTTATTTTCCCTTGGTGATTTCGTCCACCTTTCTTTGTCAAACCTTTAGTTAAAGACTTCACGGGCTTGTCATTAGACAAACTTGTTCTATCTATTAAACTTAGTCCGCGTTGTGAAGGTGTAATAGGTCTATATTTTTTAATAGGCATTTTTACAATTACGGGCAAAGAGGGATTCGAACCCCCGGTACGTAAGTACACTTGCTTTCAAAACAAACGCTTTCGACCACTCAGCCATTTGCCCTTATATAATCTTTTAGAGAGAGCAGGATTTGAACCTACGTAAACAAATGTTGTCTGATTTACAGTCAGATGCCTTTGACCACTCAGCCATCTCTCCTTTTTTATTTAATAGTATTTATAAAGTAAGTAAACATATATTAAATTACCTTTTTAATTTATAGATTTATGATTTTTTCAACTGATTAGTATAGATTATCTAAATACGTCACCGTACTTACAAATTCTACCTATCTATGTAATGTTCTTTTACAGTTGGAATAAAATTTATCTTGAGGTCAACTTCCTGCTTAGATGCTTTCAGCAGTTATTCTTAATTGACGTAGCTACCCGGCACTGCTGTTGTTACAACAACCGGTACACCAGAGGTCAACCCTTCCCGGTCCTCTCGTACTAAGGTTAGGTCCTCTCAATTTTCATTCGTCTACGGTAGATAGGGACCAAACTGTCTCACGACGTTCTAAACCCAACTCACGTACCACTTTAATGGACGAACAGTCCAACCCTTGGAACCTTCTCCAGCTCCAGGATGTGATGAGTCGACATTGAGGTGCCAAACGACTCCATCGATAGGGGCTCTTAAGAGTCATTAGCCTGTTATCCCCGGCGTACCTTTTATCCGTTGAGCGATGGCCATTCCATAATGGACCACCGGATCACTATAACCCACAGATACTTTGTATCCATGCCTGCTCGGCATGTCTGCCTTACAGTCAGGCAAGCATATACTATTACGCTCTACAACTGATATTTTTCCAGTTTGAGCTTGCCTTTGCGCACCTCCGTTACTCTTTAGGAGGTGACCGCCCCAGTCAAACTACCAATCATTCATCTTCCCCATTGTTCATTACCTGTGTAAGCAATTGGGTTAAGTGATTAAATCTTAAAAAAGTGGTATCTCAAGGACGCTTCCTATTTAGCTGGCGCTAAATTATCATAAGCTCCCACTTATCCTGCATAATTAAGTTTAATGCACAATGAAAAATTGTAGTAAAGGTGCACGGGGTCTTTCCGTCTAGCCGTAGATAGTCCGCATCTTCACGGACATTTCAATTTCACTGAGATCAAGTTTGAGACAGTGGGGAAATCGTTACACCATTCATGCAGGTCAACAATTAATTAACAAGGAATTTCGCTACCTTAGGACCGTCAGAGTTACGGCCGCCGTTTACCAGGGATTCAATTCGAAGCATATACTTCTCCTCTTAACCTTCTGGCACCGGGCAGGTGTCAGACCCTATACATCGTCTTACGACTTAGCAGAGTCCTGTGTTTTTACTAAACAGTCGTTACCCCCAATTTTGTGTCACTCGCTAGAGTACCTCTTCTCCCGAAGTTACGAGGTTATTTTGCCGAGTTCCTTAAACTTGATTCTCTCACGCGCCTGAGTCTACTCGACTCGCCCACCTGTGTCGGTTTCGGGTACGGTCATAAAATTTTTGTGACTTTTTCCTGGAAAATTATAATGAAAAGTTCTTAAACTAATCAACTTCTAATTTTCGTCATCAACAAAAGATATTTACAATTATTTCCCATCGGTTACAGCTTTCGCTTTGTCCTTAGGGACCGATTTATTCTATGAAGTCGAACTTTACTATAGAAACCCTTGGGCTTACGGCGACCAGAATTCTGCCCGGCTTTTTAAGGCTAGGCTCTGGTTTATCGTTACTTATGTCAGCATTCTCACTTCTGATATTTCCACCTTTTTTCTCAAAAAAGCTTCTTCAACTTACAGAACGTTCTGCTACCCCACTCGCAAATAAACGAGTAGTTACTGCTTCGGTAAATGTCTTGAGTCCCTTTACATTTTCGGCGCCAAATTACTAGACCAGTGAGCTGTTACGCTTTCTTTAAAGGATGGCTGCTTCCAAGCCTACCTACTGGTTGTCTTAATATTTTGACTTCCTTTCCCACTTAGACATTACTTAAGGACCTTAGCAAATAATCTGGGCTGTTTCCCTCTTGACATTGAACCTTAGCGCCCAATGTCCGTCTACCAAGATACCAAGATTCGTATTCGTAGTTTCCTTGAGTTTGGTAAGATTTTCATCCCCCTAGTTCAATGAGTGCTCTACCCCAAATCTTTATTAACTTGATGCTTTACTTAAATAGATTTCGCAGAAAACCAGCTATTACCGAGTTTGATTAGCCTTTCACTCCTAGTCACAAGTCATCCCAGTATTTTGCAACATACACGGGTTCGGCCCTCCATTAACGTTTAGATTAACTTCAGCCTGCTCATAACTAGATCACTCGGTTTCGGGTATTATTCATATAACTCATACTAGCTTTTTTCAAACTCGCTTTCGCTACGCCTACACTTAACAGCTTAAGCTTGCTATATAAATAAAGTTGCTGACCCATTATACAAAAGGTACGTTGTCACTTCGTTCGAAGCTCCAACAGCTTATTGGCACTAGGTTTCAAGAACTGTTCATTAGTCTTTTTCACCTTTCCCTCACGGTACTTGTACACTATCGGTTAATTAAGTTTATTTAGGCTTAGAAGATGGTTCTCCTATGTTCGAGCAAGATTTCACATGTCCCGCTTTACTCTTATCATAAATAGTATAATATTCTGGGCTGCAACGGGGCTGACACCCTCTTTGGCATAACTTTTCTCTAGTTATTTTACAGTATCCACAGTAATATTATTTAAAATTTATTTGGCCTTATCTCCGGTTTCGCTCGCCACTATTCCCGGAATCTCGGTTGATTTCTTCTATCTTGGTTACTGAGATGTTTCACTTCACCAAGTTTTCAAATTCTCAAAAAGAGAAGGTTTCCCTATCGGAAATCTGTAACACGTTAGTTTACAGCTTATCGCATCTATTACGTCCTTTAACTTAATTACCTAGGTATCCCCCTAGTGCCTTATAATCATATCAATCATATAAATATAAGGTTAATTATCATATCATAAAGTTTTATCTTTATAAATATGTCACTTTAGTTTTTATATATTATAAAACTCTCTTATGTTTTTTAAACTAACAATAAAAGGAAAAAAAACTTCATCCACTTTAGGATATTCTAAAAATATGGCTGACATAGTTCTAAAATCAGCTTGCATGTGGTTGACTATTACATCATTAAACGTCTTATTTATCTGTTGCTGATGTGTATTTTCTTTTAGTAAATACTCAGCAGGATTTTTTTCCACGTGTATAATGTCACCAGGTGAAAGATTATACCCCTTGGAAGTAATTGTACTACCATTTACTACAACATGCTTATGTGATATCAGTTGCCTTGCTTCATATAAACTTTTTACAAAATTGAGCCTATATAAACATACGTCTAGTCGACTTTCAAGGATAGCAATGAGAGAATGTTTGGCTTTCAAATCATAAAGGTTAGATTTTAAAAGAGCTTTTTTAAACTGCTTCTCAGACATGTCTCCGTAAAAATTCTTTATAACTTGTTTTTGTATTAAAGATTTTTTATAAAGTCCTTTTTCAGACTCACGTCTTAATTTACCTTCAAAAGTAACTACATTTTGATCGGTCGCCAAAACTAGAAGATTCCTTTTTTTGAAACTAGTCCATTTTTTCTTTGAAAATTTGGCAATTTTCTTAGATTTGTTTCTAAAGACAAGCCTCTCATTTCTCAACCATTTCTTATATTTCGGTTTATAATAGTTTGCCATTTATTTATTTCTTCTTACCTTCTTTTCTTCTAACTTGCTCTCCTAAATAAGATAACCCTTTTCCTTTATAAGGCTCTGGACGTCTGTAATCTCGAACTTTGGAAGCGAAGGAATTTATAAGCTCATTGTTTATACCTGAGAAAACAAGCAAACTATTTTTACTTGTTTTAACTACTGATACGTCAATACCTACAGGCACTTTCAATGATATTGGGTGACTAAACCCTAATTTTAATAGCAGTAAGCTACCTTCATTAGTAGTTTTTACTTCAGCTTTATAACCAACACCAATAATCTCTAATTGGGTACTAAATCCCATAGAAACCCCAGTCACCATGTTCGATATCAATTTTCTATAAAGCCCCCATAAAGGCAAATCTTTTTTTTCAACGGGCTTTTGAATAGTGAGGTTGGTCTCATTAATCTCAAATAAGATTCTGCTATCTACTTTTCGTTTCCATGACCCTAAAGGCCCTTCAACTAATAAGCTATTACCAGTCATTTTTATATTTACATGTTCCGGTATTTTTATAGGTTTACGGCCTAAATAAGACATATTTTAATTTAATTTTTAATTTATAGATACCAAAACTTCCCCTCCAGTCTTTTGGATTAAGGCTTTTTGGTGGGTTAAAACACCTTTATTTGTAGATAATATTAAAAGGTCAAAAGTGTTGTTTTGAGTTTTCCATTGTAAAATATCTTCTTTACTAAAGTAGACTTTTCGGCTAGGCTTTGAAACTATTCGAAAAGTATTTATAACAGATTTGTCTTGAAAATATTTCAACAGGATCTTTAGATTATTGCTTTTAGGACCCTCTAGTTGGTAACCTATTATAAACCCTTCGCTTTCTAGAATATCTAATAAACTTCGAATAGTATTAGTGTTAGGCACTAACGCTACTTTTTTGTTTTTTCCTAAAGCGTTGTTTATACGTGCAACAAAATCGCTAATTGTATGGTTTATTGCCATTATATAATTAAAGAATTTACCAGCTTATCTTAGAATAGCCGTTTATATTACCATCCAAAGCCAAATTTCTCAGTTGGATTCTAGACATTTTAAAATATCTATAAACACTTTGACTTCTACCTGTTACTACACAACGATTCTTCACTCTAGTCTTTGAGCTATTTCTTGGTAACTTAGATAGTATGCTTTGCGCTTTATGGCGCTCGTCTTGAGTGGATAATTCATTATACACTATCGATTTAAGCAGATTTCTCTTAGGCTCATACTTTTTATAGAGTTTTCTTCGTTTTTTATCTCTTTGTATTAAACTTTTCATTAGTTTGTTGGAGACAGCCGGACTCGAACCGGCAGCTTCTTACGTGCAAAGCAAGCGGTCTACCAATTGACGATATGCCCCCTTTCTTTCTTTTATTAAGCTAGAGCCGGATTTGAACCGACATAAAAAAGGTTTGCAACCTTTCGCATTACCATTATGCTATCTAGCCGAGATTTTACAATCTACTTATGTGTAACAAGAAATACTGCGTTATCAAAATCACGTGAAACTTGTTGATATATAAATTGACGTCTTAAACTAGTCCTTGTAGACATGGTAAGTACTATCGCACCAACCATGGCAATCAATAGTATAACACCTGCTAATAAAAAAAATAAAACGTAATCTGTATATAGAACGTCACCTAATGTTTGAATATTAGATACAGAATCTTTGTTAGTAAACCAATTAATATACTCGGGACTAACACTATGAGTATCTATAAGGGATATAAAATCACCTTCAATAATTAAGAATATTTCTAACAAGAACACAATTCCAATAAGTCCCCCGATAGGTAAATATTGAAGAACTTCGTCTTGTACTTCTGAAATTTTAACATTAAGCATCATAACAACGAATAAGAAGAGTACTGCTATAGCACCGACATATACAACTATGAATAATAATGCCAAAAATTCGGCCTCTAGTAATATAAGTAATCCTGCTGAGTTACAAAATACTAATATAAGAAATAGTACAGAGTGTACAGGGTTACGTGCACTAATAACCATTATGGCTGAAAATAGTGCTATTCCAGAGAAAAAATAAAATAAAGCAAGTTCAAAAGTCATTTAAAATTTATGCGAACTTTTTATTTATTTGTTTATAAAAATTTGTTAAATTAACTACTTTTATTGATATTTCCAGCCACAGGTTCCCCTACGGCTACCTTGTTACGACTTCATTCCAGTCATTGTTTTCATTCTTACAAACTCCCTCCTGTAAAGGTTAGGACATTAGCTTTAAATAAAATCAACTCCCAGAATGTGACGGGCGGTGTGTACAAGGCTCAGGTACATATTCACCGTAGCGTGCTGATCTACGATTACTAGCGATTCCAACTTCATGTAGGCGAGTTGCAGCCTACAATCCGAACTAAGATGGTTTTTATAGTTTGCTCAGGTTCGCACCTTTGCATCTTATTGTCACCACCATTGTAGCATGTGTGTAGCCCAGTTCATAAGGGCCATGAAGACTTGACGTCATCCCCACCTTCCTCCGATTTGTCATCGGCAGTAAAAAATCAATCTCAGTAAATATCAAGCAATTAGATACTTATATTCAATTAATTTAAGGGGTTACGCTCGTTAAAGGACTTAACCAAACATCTCACGACACGAGCTGACGACAGCCATGCAACACCTGTCTATTTTTTAATATTAAATCCTCTCGGTTTTAATAAAGGATAGATGTCAAGAACTGGTAAGGTTTTGCGCGTATTATCGAATTAAACCACATACCCCACCGCTTGTGTGAGCCCCCGTCAATTCCTTTGAGTTTCGGTCTTGCGACTGTACTCCTCAGGCGGAGTGTTTAACGCGTTAGCTGTAACACTCAGATTTCCAGAATTGTCAAAGACAATAATTTTAAATAGTTAATAATTACAATTTATAATTGTTTTTTTGTATACATTATGTTTTTAGTTGATTGGTACGGGGTAAATTTAAATTAACCAAAACAAAAATTTACTACACTAAATCCAAAAAGATTTTGGATTGTGGTTCGCCTTCAACTTATAAACATCTATATTATATAAAAACCCATAAACATAGGTTTCTAAGGATTTCCGAACGTTTAACACTCATCGTTTACGGTATGGACTACTGGGGTCTCTAATCCCATTTGATACCCATACTTTCGTTCTTTAGCGTCAGTTTTGGTCCAGATAGTCGCCTTCGCCTCTGATGTTCCTCCTAATCTCTAGAGATTTTATCCTTCCACTAGGAATTCCACTATCCTCTACCAAACTCAAGTTTCTCAGTTTTGATCCATTTTTAGAGTTATGCTCTAAATTTTTAAAATCAACTTAAGAAACCGCCTACGAACTCTTTACGCCCAGTCATTCCGAATAACGCTCGCCCCCCCCGTATTACCGCGGCTGCTGGCACGGAGTTAGCCGGGACTTCTTCTGTGGATACTGTCATTATCATCTCCACTGAAAGGGTTTTACAACCAAAATGGTTTTCGTCACCCACGTAACATTGCTGGATCAGGCTTTCGCCCATTGTCCAATATTCCTCACTGCTGCCTCCCAAGGGAGTCTGGGCCGTGTCTCAGTCCCAGTGTGGCCGATCATCCTCTCAGATCAGCTAAAGATCTTTGGCTTGGTAGGCTCTTACCCTACCAACTACCTAATCTTACTAAGGCTTATCTTATAGCAAAACCCTAAGGTTTCTTTAAAATATTCGGTATTCCTAAGAAAAATCTTAGTTATCCCCAACTATAAGGTAAATTCCCAAGTATTACTCACCCGTTCGCCATGGCATTACAAATATAATACCATTCGACTTGCATGTGTAAAGCATGTTACAAGCGTTCATTCTGAGCCAGGATCAAACTCGTATTAACTTGTTTCATATATAAATATAAAAACTTCTTTTTTGATGTAAAAATTTGCTAGTTAATTTAACAAATCAATTTTTATAAACATATTATAAATATTACGTTCTATAGGATTTGAACCTATGACCTGCGGCTTAGAAGGCCGTTGCTCTATCCAACTGAGCTAAGAACGTTCTTTCTTTTTGAATTTTAAAATATTATTTAACCATATTTCCCAATTTTATTAGTATCTCTGGCGTAAACATGTTTCACAGACAAGTTCGAAAAGGTTTTGTGTGTTTCAATGTTTACATAATTCGCGGGGGTTGGATTTGAACCAACGACGTTCAGATCATGAGTCTGACAAGCTACCGGACTGCTTTACCCCGCACTATTTTTAATTAATTTATTGCCATCTAAAATTACTATAAGCTCTGTTTGCCATAGCAAGTTTGTGTAATTCATTACATCTTTTAACGGCGTTTCCTTTGTCATTAGACGCTAAAACAATCTCGTTGGCTAACTTTTCGCTCATGCTATTACCGGATTGAGCTCTTGCACTTTCAACTATCCATTTAAGTGCTAAACTCACCTGTCTTTCTGGTTTAACGGGAACTGGCACAAAATGTTTAGTACCTCCAAGCCTTATAGATCTAACCTCTAAAAAAGGTGAAGCATTCTCTACTCCTGAAAGTAATGTCTCGTAGGGATCTACATCTGAGCCATCTTTCATTATTTCTATAGAATTCTTCATAATTTTTTCAGCTAAAGTCTTTTTACCATCATACATTAGTCTATTTACGAGCTTACTATATATATAAGGGACATTCTTAGCATCCTGTATATTATTTAGATTATACATCTTTATATATTAATTTTCTTTTTTGGTACCGTATTTGGACCTTCCTTGTTGTCTATTTAGAACCCCTTTAAGATCAAATTTACCGCGTACCATATGATACCTAACACCTGGTAAATCTTTAACACGTCCTCCTCTTACGAGTACAACAGAGTGTTCTTGTAAACCATGTCCAATACCAGGTATATAGCTGATAACTTTGGAACGACTAGTTAACCTAACCCTAGCTACTTTACGATTAGCTGAATTAGGTTTCTTAGGTGATCTAGTATAAACCTTTAAGCAAACTCCTTTTCTTTGGGGAGAATTTTTAAGCCCAGGTACATTACTTGACCTTTTCTTTGGAACCCTAGGGTTTTTAGTTAATTGATTAAATGTAGGCATTTAATATTTTTATAAAATTTAAAATATACAGGTTTTACCCTCCATATTTTATTATCTTTGGAATTCTTTTGACCAGTAATTTCCAGAAACTTTTCTACCTTCAGTGAAGGTTACATAAAGTACATATAAGAAGAAAGCTCCGCTCAATCCTGATAAATATGAACCATAAGAAGCTACAGCATTCCATCCTGCATAAGCATCAGGGAAATCTGGTATACGACGAGGCATTCCAGCAAGACCTAAAAAGTGCATAGGGAAGAAAGTAATATTAACTCCTATAAAAGTCATCCAAAAGTGGATTTTTCCAAGAATCTCGGGGTATTGTAATCCGGTAATCTTACCGATCCAATAATAATATCCTCCAAAAATAGAGAATACTGCTCCCATAGATAAAACATAGTGGAAGTGTGCAACTACATAATAAGTATCGTGCATTGCAATATCAATACCACAGTTTGCTAGTACAATACCAGTAAGTCCTCCTATAGTGAATAAGAAAATGAATCCAATTGTCCATAACATAGGAGTCTGTAATTCAATAGAACCTCCCCACATAGTTGCTAACCAACTAAAGATTTTAATTCCTGTAGGTACCGCAATAATCATAGTTGCTGCAGTGAAATAAGCACGTGTATCCACGTCCATACCTACGGTATACATATGGTGAGCCCATACGATAAATCCTAAAATACCGATTGATAACATAGCGTAAACCATTCCTAAATAACCAAACACTGGTTTCTTAGAAAAAGTTGATACCATATGACTTACCATACCGAATCCAGGAAGAATTAAAATATATACCTCAGGGTGTCCGAAAAACCAAAATAAATGTTGGTATAATACAGGATCTCCTCCCCCAGCAGGGTCAAAGAAGGTAGTATTAAAATTACGGTCAGTTAATAGCATAGTAATCGCACCTGCTAAAACTGGTAATGATAGTAATAAAAGTACAGCTGTAATTAATACAGACCATACGAATAGTGGTAACTTGTGCATAGTCATTCCAGGACTACGCATATTTATGATAGTAGTAATAAAATTAATGGCACCTAAAATTGACGATGTACCACCTAAGTGTAAACTGAAGATAGCAAGATCTACAGAAGGTCCTGAGTGAGCTTGTACACTAGAAAGTGGTGGGTAAACGGTCCATCCGGTACCTGCACCTGCTTCTACTAAAGATGAGCTTAATAGTAGTAGTAACGCTGGTGGTAATAACCAAAAAGAGATATTATTTAAGCGAGGAAACGCCATATCTGGAGCACCAATCATAAGGGGAACGAACCAATTTCCAAATCCACCAATCATAGTAGGCATAACGAAGAAAAAAATCATTACAAGAGCGTGCGCTGTTACAATAACATTATAAAGTTGGTTATTTCCTGCTAAAACTTGTGACCCTGGTTGAGCCAGTTCCATACGTAATAACATAGATAAAGTTGTTCCCATTACACCAGCAACTCCTCCAAATATGAAATATAAGGTACCAATATCTTTGTGGTTAGTTGAATATAGCCATCTCGATGACCAATTATATATTGATAAAGGCATGTTTATTTATAGTTTTCTTAAAAAAGAAAACGTTATTTATAAGATTTTTTAGTTATCTCTTTAACTTTTAGATTATAAGAGAGTAGTCTGTTTTTATTAAAAATGGATCACAAAAAGGAGAATAGTTCAATTGGTAGAGCAACGGTCTCCAAAGCCGTAAGTTAAGGGTTCGAGTCCCTTTTCTCCTGAAAAATTAAATTTTTCTATCTTTATCATGAGTTTCTTTATCTTGTTCGCTGTTTTTTTTGAACATTTCAAGAACAGCATTTAAACTTTTAGAAACATTACTAATCAATTGGGGAATATTTCCCCAAAGTAATATTATAATTAAGAATATTATAATTATTTGACCTAAACCGATATTCATTATTCTCTATAAATTTTTGTGTTTTTTGTGAATTAAATGTCTGCTAACTTATCCGACACCCAAGTAGAGTAATCTTCTAAAGAAACTCCCTGAACAACAATAGGCATGAATCCATGGTTTACACCACAAATTTCACTACATTGTCCGTAAAAGGTACCTTCACGCTTAATAAACATAGAAGTTTGGTTTAAACGTCCTGGGCAAGCATCAAGCTTTATACCTAATGAAGGGATACCCCAACAGTGAATTACATCTGCAGCAGTAATAATAACACGTATGTGTGTTTGTACAGGAAGTACCACACGGTTATCTACTTCAAGAAGTCTGAATTTACCAGCATCTTTGCTGTTAGCTAATAAATCCTCTTCAGATATCATGTAACTATCAAAATTGATAAATTCACCATCATCATTAACATAATCTGAATATTCATAACTCCAGTACCATTGGTGACCTACAGCTTTAATAGTTACAGCAGGGTCAACAATTTCATCAACTGAGTATAATAATGCAAATGAAGGGAATGCAACACACATTAGTATTAGTGCTGGTGTAATTGTCCACACTATTTCTAGTACTGTACCATGTTGTACACGGTTAGGTACTGGATTAATATCGCTACTGTATAATTGTACACAGCGAACTAATACATAACCAACAAATATACCTACAAAAACTACCACGAACATAAGATCATTATGGAAATCCATAACACCTTCAGCAATCGGAGTCGCAGGATCCTGGAACATTAATTGCCATGGGCGTGCAGCATCAGCTGAAACGCTATGAGTAGATAAAGTATCTGCTAGTGTAGTTAAAAAAATGTTAAACTTAGTAATCATAATTAATTTATAATACTAACGCCTTACGGCTTTAAGTTTATTCATTATGATAAACTTAAAAATAGTCTCTCTAGGTTGGATTCGAACCAACGACATTATGGTTAACAGCCATACGCTCTAGCCAACTGAGCTACTAGAGAAGATCTCTCCTTAAAGAAAATTTTGTTTGTGTTAGGATTATTCCCACTCTAAAGAACCAATTTTCCAAGCATAGATAAATCCTATTGTCAGTTCAACAATAAAGTCTAACATACTCCAAAAACCTAGACCTTCAATTTCATGTAATGAAACCGCCCATGGAAACAGAAAACAAGCTTCTAAGTCAAAAAGAATGAATAAGATTGCCACAAGGTAAAACCTTATATCAAAAGTATTTCTTGCGTCCTCAAAGGGTTCAAATCCACATTCATAAGGGGATAACTTTTCTGGATCACTAGCCTGTCGCGAAAAAAAATAAGACGCTCCAAAGATTACTGAAGCTAGGATTAAACCTATACATAAAGTTACGAAGACAGGTGAATATTCTAGATAAAAAATATTTGAAATAGAATTCATTTTTGTATATTAAAAATATAAATAATTTTATTGGCAGATACTTTAACGTATTTACCAATAGACACTTACTAGTGTAAATGTAAAGCCTCATTCAGGTAGATACAAGTTAAAATTGCAAAAACATATGCCTGTATCATTGCCACTGCTGTTTCTAAAAATAGCAGAATGAAAACAACTCCCATAGGAACTAAATGAACTAGAAGCATAATTCCTCCCGACATCATCATTGTCCAAGCAAAACCTAATAGAACTTTTAAAAGAATATGTCCTGACATAAGGTTAGCAAAAAGTCGAACAGCTAAAGATACTACTCGCATTACGTTCGATATTAACTCAATACCAATTAGTAAAGAATATAAAGCAAAAGGTGCTCCTGCAGGAACAAATAATGAAAATGCATGGAAACCGTGCTCACGGAATAATATTATTGTTACACCAACGTAAACTGTCATAGACAGTGCTAAAGTAACAATAATGTGACTTGTAACGGTAAAACTATAAGGAACCATTCCGA
>JACKZZ010008168.1_pt1 | contig 32923 bp, 33 predicted proteins | sample 8027871 | NCBI WGS metagenome assembly JACKZZ01 (sample SAMN15724774, study PRJNA655200) | protist metagenome | isolation source: fluorescence activated cell sorting (FACS) single amplified genomes of... | place: USA: West Boothbay Harbor, Gulf of Maine | collected 2000-07-19
GATATAAACATAAGTAATGTGACAGAAACCCATATCATGCAAGATCAATATAAAAAAATTATAGGAATGCCAGCACCACATGTCGTTGATACAAAAAAAGGTGCAAAACAAAGGCCAGATACAGCAGATACTGTGGTAGCATTTTTCAATACACCAGAATACAAACAATGCAATCATACAGCTTTTGTATCAAGAGCACCAAACATCAAAGCACAAAATATTGCAGTGGAAAAAACATTCAAAAAAGAAAAACAGATGCATAATACATTTGAAACAATAGGTGGCAGCGCAAATCTAAATGAAATCACCAACACGCCAAGTGTTGCACATCATATATTAATGCCTATTGCTGGCACTATTTACGGTCAATATGTTGAAGTATGCAAAAGAGTCTCTGTAACACCAAAAAACTGTAATGCAGAATACCAAAACAACAACTTGTCTTATAATGCACAAAAACAAAAAGAAAACACAAGTAATCAGCAGTTAGAAACACCACACAAGGACTTATAAGAACTCTATAATCCTCATAATAATAATGACCATAGCAAAAACTAACAACAGATACAGTAGTAACTTGTTATTTATAATACGATAGTTTTTAACCTTATGATCAATGTTAGCCTTCAACGCAATAAAAACAGGTAAAATAATAGCCAAAATAACCAATGCGATAGCCGCAAAATTCAGTGCCATGATGAAACCAGATGGATAGAAAACCGCAAATGCAAGCGGTATCCCCAAAGATAAAATAACAGCCTTTAGTTTTTTATGAGGGATAACTTTATGCTGAAACATCTCAAGGAGATAATCTATTAAACCTATTACTACACCAAATACCGAAGTTAACATCGCCAATATTGAAAAAGAGTCTAGTATTAACTTTAATGCTTCTTTTTTTGTAACAGCGCTAAGGTCCTTTATAAACACCCCCACACTTTGATTGTTACTCACAACATGCATAAAACTGTTATCACCTTCTTCAGGCAACACACCTAACGTAACAAATTTCCATATAATATATGTCACCAAAGGAATAATACTACCAACAAAAAATACCTTGCGTAATGACTTTATATCATTGCCCACATACTTCATTACAGCAGGTATGCTACCGTGAAAACCAAAAGAAGTAAAAAATACCAAAGTAATCTCAGGAAAATGCTGAAACGAGCTTTTTGTACTGAAATATTCAAACTTTATATGTGGAATAAATGTAAAAACTACTAAGAAAAACAGAATATTTTTAGCAACAAATAAAATACGATTAGTATAATCAACAACACTAGTCTTTAGAAAAACAATGTAACCAACTATTAAAGTAATGACAAGGGCTATATATCCAGTACCCATATTCAACAACGAAATATTACTACTAATAATAGATGACAAACCAGAAATATATGCCGATAAGACAGAGTATAAAAGCACCAGTAAAGATACAGATCCTACAACCTTCATACTTTGACCCAGTGTCTGACCACATAAGTGCGGTATACTGTCATTACGACCGTAATGTAATATCACTTCTATTGTAACAAATGCTGATAATAAAGACAGCAACCACATTACTGTCATAGCAATTATACTATAAACAAACCCTATAGAGGATGAAACTATAGGTAAAGCAAGCATACCAGCGCCGATAGCGGTACCAGCAACAATTAAAGCACCACCAAAATTTTTATTCATTTGTCCCATACACATACCTATACTAATTTGCTACAAGCATCCTTAACTCTTTTTACTGCCTCAACAATCGTTTCATTTGAAACAGCATATGACAATCTAAAATGTCCATTTAATCCAAATGCTGACCCAGGCACTACTACCACCTTAGCTTCACTTAAAAGATATTGACAAAAATCATTATCATTTATAATCATTTTTCCTTCTGGTGTTTTTTTATTAAAAAATTGTTTGCAAGAAGGAAAAACATAAAATGCACCACTAGGCTCCACACAACTCATTTCTGGAATATAGCTTAATTCCTTTATTGCTAAATCCCGTCTTAGCTCAAACACCTTTCTAGTTTCATAAACAAAAGTCTGATCTCCAGTCAAAGCCTCTAATGCAGCATATTGACTTATAGAACAGGGATTAGAAGTGCTTTGAGATTGTATTATTTTCATTGCTTGGATCACTTCTTTATTACCTATACAATAACCTATTCTCCAACCAGTCATCGCATACGATTTTGACACACCATTTACCACCATAATTCTATCTTTTAAATCTGGCGCCACATCAATTATCGATAATGATTTGTCTGTAAAATGAATATCCTCATATATATCATCGGAAATAATACCAAGTCTTGGGTGTCTTTTAACTAATGCAGCTATCTCTTTTAACTCTTTGGCAGAATAGCTCATGCCTGTCGGATTATTAGGCGAATTTAGTACAAGCCACCTAGATTTCTCTGTAATATATTTTTCTAACTGACTAGCAGTGACTTTAAATGAATCTTGTGCGTCTGCAGCTACAATCACTGGCACCCCCTTAGCAAGCCTAACCATATCTGGGTATGACACCCAATAAGGCGCAGGAATTATTACCTCATCCTGCGGCTCAACTGTTGCCATAAAACAATTATATAATGATTGCTTTGCACCAACAGATACTATTATATTTTCTAAACCCAGCTCAACCCTAGAATAATACTTATCTTGAATAGCTTTCTTTAACTCTGGGATGCCATCAACGGGGGTATATTTTGTTTTACCAGCAATAATTGCATCAGATGCAGCCTTTTTTATATTATCTGGAGTATCAAAATCCGGTTCACCTACTGTTAAACTAATAACATCAATACCTTTAGCTTTCAATTCTTTTGCCTTAGCATCAAGAGCCAGAGTAGCCGAGGGTTTTATTGATTCAAGAAATTTTGCGACTTGTTTCATTATAATACCTACAAATAAAAAAAATCTGTTATATACTTTTTATAGCAATAAACATTAGTAACTGCAGTGAAAGACAAGAATGATAATGCTAATAATTCACGGTATAGCATTTTAAAAGAGAAAATGATACAAAAATTATCCTCTTTTAAAGAGAAAACCATGAACCTTGTACGTACTAATTTTGAACTAGGACTGTTCCACTTATATAAACACAATACTAGCGACACAATATTTAGGTTAAAATTAGTTCTCTTCTTCAACAAAAATCATATTTTAGCTAAATATTACCTAGCAATCTGTCAATACATACAAAACAATGCTAAAGAGGCACAAATAATTTTAGAAAATTTACATAACTCTAACAAAAGTTTTGAGCCAGCAAAATATATGCTGGATTTTTTTAATGACCTAACGATACCTGAACAGAACAATACTTCACTCATAAGAAACTTCTTTAATTCACTCATTGATGAAGAGTATTACTTTACTGACATGGTACCTGTATACCAAACAATAACTAACCTGGTTACATCTCACCTCGCAGACAACGAAAAAAAAATTAATGTACTAGATATAGGATGTGGCTCTGGACTATGCTTTGAGTACATTAAGAGCAGCACTAAAATAAATAGATCATTTGGGGTAGACGTCTCAGAAAAATCTATAGACGTGGTTACAAAACAAAAGTTATATACTAATGTTTTATGCCAAGACTTTCAAATATTTGTTGAGGATACAACAGAGCATTTTGACTTAATCATCATAGACTCTGTACTTCATTATTACAAAAACTTTGCAACACAACTACAAAATCTAAAAAAACTCTTAACAAAAGACGGATTCATAGTATTTACAATTGAGAAATCATTCAGAAACACTCCCGTAACTTTTAATCACACCTTAACCAATTTAGCTTTTAACAAAGAACATATTAAAGAAATAATTAGCAAAACTAACTTAAAACTACTAAAAATAGAATTAAAAACATTACAAAACAAAACTTTTTATATTTGCCTATGTACAAAAGAGTCCTAAAAATCGTGATAACATGCCTCCTTCTAAGTATATGGACAAAAAACATATATGCACAAGATTTGACAACGGGGAGATGCGCCGAAATTTACGATCCATACGAAAAATTTAACAGAAAAATCTTTGGTTTTAACCAAACCTTAGACCGCACCTTGCTACGACCACCCATACTGATATACTTAAAAATAGTACCAAAATGGCCACGTCAGCGTCTTAATTCCTTTTTTTCCAACTTGATGTCTCCATTAACTTTTGTAAACAACATCCTTCAAGGTGATTTTCAGGGAGCAGGTAATACCCTAGGAAGATTTATTTTTAATTCTACAGCAGGACTTGGAGGATTAATAGATTGGGCCAAAACATGTGGCGTAGAAGATAAACCACAATTCTTTGATAACACTTTAGCAAAATTTGATATACCATATGGTTCGTATGTAGTACTACCACTGCTAGGACCATCTACTACACGAGGCGTGACAGGTAAAGTTGTAGATACATTTACTGATCCAGTCAATTTCGTTCTTTGGAACCAGCACAACCATGCCTCTCTTCAATATTTCCTTGCGCATAAATTCAATCAACGAGCACAATCAGAGGAAACTATTGACCTTTCGGAACAAGACTTACTTGATGAATATAGCTTTGTAAGAAGCAGCTACTTACAATATATAGCATCACAAAATATTTTTTGTAAAAACAAACAGGATATAGATTATGAATTATATGAATAAACTAATTGTACTTATTATTTTTATTACAACAACCAATATTGCACTAGCACAGGCACAAACCCCAGAAAGCTTTGTTACCGAAGTAGCACAAAAAATAATCTCTATTGTAACATCACAGTCTACTAGTAAAGCACAAAAAAAATCATCAATAAAGACATTAATTAATCACAATTTTGATGTACAGTGGATGTCAAAGTTTGTCCTAGGCCGAAGCTACAAAGCTTTATCTAGCTCAGATCAACAAGAATACACAAAGCTTTATTTGAATTACTTAGTAGGCAATTATTTCCCTATATTAATAAAATACGACAATGATCAATTCCATGTAAAACATGCAAATAAAGTATCAAAAAGTAGCTACGATGTTGATACTGTAATAGACAGAGTAGGAAAACCAGCTGTTTCTATAAAGTACCACATAAAAGAATTTGATTCATCGTTTAAAGCTGTGGATATGGTTGTAGAAGGGATTAGCACAATCATTTCACAAAGATCTGAATTTGATAGTATCATTCAAAATGATGGCATACATGGATTCATGAAAAAGATGAAAGAAAAGTATAGCTAAAAAACACTCTCTGTATTTTTATCTTTCCTAGAAGTGCTATGAATCTCAGGGTATTTTTCCTTAGCTTTCATACAGTAATCAATAAAAAATTCATAATAATCAGGATCAGTACTCGTGGTAGATACAGCAATACTATCTACCATGATTGGCTTGTCAAACCCGCCTCGTTTTATATTTTTTGCTTTTCTTATATCTTCAAACTTCTCTTGTAATAACAAGTTTTTTACAAAACCATTGATTACCTCTACACAATCCGCAAGCTCTTCTAATAAATCTTCGTCAGTTTGTGCTGTGCTTACTTCATAAACTTCTTCCAATAACTTCTTCTTAAAGCAAAAGACTAACTCCGACTTTGTTTTTATTTCGGTCAGTTTAATTTTTGCACCTTTACTTACTATAGAATCATACATTTTATCTCTAATAAGCTTGTTAAATGCAAATTTTCTTACTACCATTACAACCTCCTGCTAAATCTCTTTTTATCTTAATTTCTTAAAAAACTTCTGAAGTAACTCAGAACTCTCTTTGTCTAAAAAACCCCCATAACACTCTGGTTGATAAAGTGAAGGAATTAAAGAAAATAAATTAACCACTCCTTCAATTGCTCCAAATTTATGATCTACCGCGCCATAATATATTCTTTTAATGCGCGCATTAGATAATGCTGTGAGGCACATAGCACATGGTTCTAAAGTAGTATAAATCACACTACTATCTAGATATTTACTATTTTCATAATCACATGCCTCCTGCATAGCCATAATTTCAGCATGAAGCATCACCTGGTTCTTTTGCTCTACTTGATTATGCCCCCTACCAATAACCTTCTGCCTTTTTTCGTTATATATAACAGCTCCCACTGGCACTTCCTGTTTATCAAAGGCCTCTTGCGCAAGAATGAGAGCATGCTCCATTAAATTATTTTTTTTAATCATGAAACTGCGTATCTTCTTCTACTCCAGCTGGATCTTGGTGTATTAATATTTCAGCTCTTTGAAACTCTTTATGAACCATTTCTTCAACCAGCTCAGCGATCCTATGAGCCTTGTTAAGAGAGATACTCCCATCTAACTCTAAATGAAATTGAATAAAAGATTTACTGCCAGCATGACGTGTTTTTAAATCGTGGTACCCCTGAACATCTTTATGGGACAAAATAATGTCGTTTAATTTTTGTTTCTCTTTTTTATCAAATTCATGATCCATTAAATTATCGAACGTTCCCCTCACTAATTTCATAGCCCCATAAAGCATATACAAACCTATACACGCAGCAAAAATTGGATCAACAAGAACACTATTAAACCTATGCGACAAAAATAAAGCAAGGATAACAAAGGCATTCGTAAAAAGGTCAACCGTATAATGAAGACTATCACACTTTACAATGTTAGACCTTGTCTTTCTAAAAACATACAGCTGGTACATCAGCAAAGCAGATGTCAAAATGATTGAGAAAATCATTACAAAGATCGCAACATTTTCATGTTCCATTACACGTGGAAATACCATGTACTTCACAGACTGAAATAAAATTATAACCCCAGAAATGCCAAATAACGAAGCTTGAATAAACACGGCTAAATCTTCTGCTCGTCCGTGGCCAAATCTATGCTCATCATCAGGAGGACGACTTGCATAACGTGCGGCAATATAATTTATTAAAGAAGCAACAATATCTAGCAAAGAATCAACAAACGAAGCCAACACAGTAGCAGAACCCGTTAAATACCAAGCAAAAACCTTAGCCATCATGATAACTATTGCTGTAAATACTGAAACATAAACTGCACTTAAAACTAACTTACTTTGATGATCTATATTTTTACTATTGAACATTAAACTTTTAAACCTTATGATTTAGCTAAGCATAGTTTAATAAAATTAAAAAATAAGGCCAGAGTAATGATACGAAACCACATAAAAAAATATATATCAACACTATTATTATTATCTTTGGGTACATTAGTTGCATGTGAATCTAAACAGCAAGCTGGTACACTCATCGGAGGTGCAACAGGTGCACTGCTAGGCTCAAGATTTGGGAAAGGGAGTGGAAGGTTAGCAACAACAGGATTAGGGGCAGTTGCGGGTGCATTATTTGGTAGTCAAGTAGGCTCACAAATGGATGAACAAGACAAAATTAAAATGCAACAAACATCACAAAGAGCACTTGAACACTCCAAGTCAGGACACACCTCAAATTGGCGCAACCCTGACTCTGGACACAGGGGGGAAAATCACACCATATCAAGCATATAAAAATAACTCCGGACAATATTGCAGAGAATATTCTCAATCTATTACAGTCGCAGGAAAAGTGCATCAGGGTTACGGCACAGCATGCCGACAAGAAGATGGCAGTTGGAAAATTATTAAGTAGAAACTTAAAAAGTCCTACATATATCAGCGCCACAACCTGTGAGCTTATCTTCTATTCTTTCGTATCCTCTATCAATATGATATACTCTATTAATAGTGGTCGTCCCTTTAGCAGTAAGTGCAGCTAAAACTAAAGACACAGAAGCACGTAGATCTGTTGCCATCACTTCGGCACCAAGCAATTCATCTACACCGCGAATAGTAGCAACTTTCCCATTAACAGTAATATCTGCCCCCATACGCACTAATTCAGATACATGCATATAACGATTTTCAAAAATATTTTCATGAACTACTGATATCCCTGGACTTACTGACATTAGACTCATTAACTGCGCTTGCATATCTGTTGGGAAACCTGGATATGCATCTGTATACACCTCCCCAGCTTGTCTTTTTCCATTACCACATACAGTAATTTCATTATCATTATATTCTATGCGCGCTCCAAGAGCTTCTAATGTCTCAAGCACACTAGTCATATTGTCATGCTGCACATTATGCAGGGTAATTTTACCCCCAGTAATAAGGGCAGCAATCGCATACGTCCCAGCTTCAATACGATCAGAAATAATTGTATGCCTTGCACCCTTTAATTTTTTAACACCCTCAATGCTCAAAACACCTGTTCCAATGCCAGAAATTTTTGCACCCATCTTTTTTAACATACATACTAAATCAGTAATCTCTGGTTCCATAGCTACATTATGAATAACTGTTTTACCTTTAGCTAAAGTAGCAGCCATTAATATATTTTCTGTTGCACCCACAGAAGGAGCATCAAAGAATATTTCAGCACCTTGCAAACATTTTGTTGTATGGGCTTCAATGTAGCCTTCTTTTACTATAATGTCTGCACCCATTTTTTTTAAAGCATCTAAATGTATATCTATAGGCCTTGTCCCTATAGCACAACCACCAGGTAAAGACACCCTGCTCTTTCCGAAACGAGCTAACATAGGTCCTAATACCAAAACTGATGCCCTCATTTTACGAACAATTTCATATGGAGCCTCATAATTATTTATATTAGACGCTTTCAATAAAACAACCCTACCCTTGCTATCTAAAACGTCTTCTCCACCCAGACTCAAATTCACACCATGGTTTATCAATAAATTTGACATCGTTACTACATCTGAAAGCTTGGGAACGTTCTCAAGAATAATGCATTCATCTGTTAACAAAGAAGCTGCCATTAAAGGTAAAGCAGAATTCTTAGCTCCTCCTACCCTAATCCTACCATTTAAGGGTTTACCACCTTTAATTACTATTTTATCCATTATGCTATTTTTGACCCACTAAATGTTTATAACTTGCTTTAAAATAAATATAACCAGACAACAATGTTAAAAACGCTGCCGCCCATAAAATATAATTACCCACTATACCCACATACTCGAAACCAGCACCTTTATCACCAAGAATTAATATAAAAATAGCTACCATTTGTAAAAAGGTTTTATACTTTCCTAACTTACTTACAGGTATACTAATTTTTATTTCTGCTAAAAACTCTCTTAAACCTGACACTAAAATTTCTCGAGCAATAATTGCAATGGCGGGAAATAAATCTGCACGGTCATAATAAACAAGCATTACCATCACAGAAACAACCAAAAGTTTATCAGCTATGGGATCCAAAAATTTACCAACTAAAGATTGTACATTCCATATGCGAGCCAAATACCCATCAAGAAAATCTGTAACACAAGCATATATAAATAATACTGCAGCAAATCTATGACCAAAAGCACTATTCTCAAAATACATTGCTATCAAGACAACCGGAATTAGTGCAATTCTTGATATTGTCAACCAATTGGGAATGTCTTTTAGCTTCATTACAATTCTTTGTTTATATATTTATATATTAACTCACTCATCGTCTTATCGATGCCCGGTACCTTTTCTATTTCTCCCACAGAAGCAGAACTTAAATTTTTTATGGAACCAAAAAATGCAAGCAATTGCTTTTTGCGTATTACACCAACACCTGGAATATTATCAAGAACCGAGTTATCTATTGATGACAATGCCTTTCTTCTATAGCCAGATATAGCAAATCGATGCGCCTCATCACGCAACAACTGTATATATTGTTTTAATTTACTTGTTTTTTCAAGCATAATTACATTATTATCATTTGTATAGATAATTTCGTTACCAGAATTCCTATTTATACCCTTAGCAACTGATATCACTTTGATACCATCAATAAAATGAGCAGCCAAAAACTTTAGGACAACCTTCAAATGTCCTTTACCTCCATCAATTATCATCAGTTCTGGCAGAGGTAAGATTTCATCACTTGCAAATCTTTTTGTCAGAACTTCATATAGCATCCTGTAATCGTCTGCACCGACATCTTGACTAATATTATATCGACGATAATACTTCTTGTGAAATCCCTCAGCACCACAGGCAACTATAGCTCCAATTGCATGGCTACCAAAACAATGACTATTATCAAACACCTCTATTTTTTTAATTTCTTGCGGAACGCACAATAATTTTTCTAATTCGACAATATATTTTTGGTGGTTCTTAAATGACTTAAGCCTCCTATAACTCTCATTACTTAATACAGAATAACAATAATCCAACAGCTTTTTTTTAGGCCCCTTTAGAGGGAATATTACCCTAACCTCTTTTTTATGCTGATTCTTTAGAAACTTTTCAAAAGTTTTTACATGCACACCATACAACTCTTCAGCAAAAATCATACTATTTGGGATAAAGTTATTTAAATAAAAATTTAAAAGAATAACTTGCAACACCTCTAAAATATCTTCACCTAAAATATCTATCTCAATCACTTTATGACCAACTATAGAACTAAGCCTCACAAAAGAGATTTGAATTAATAACTTATCCATATGGCGGACAAAACAAACTATATCAGCATCAACTAAAACCTCTAAAGAAACAGCGCCTTTTTTTACAAACTTTGATAATATTTGTATTCTATCTCTATATTTGGCTGCTACTTCATACTCATGCTCTTTACTTGCTTTGTTCATCTCGTGAAATAAATGCACATAAAGTTCTTTGCTACGACCGCCAAGGAAGTCTTGTACTTGCGCAACCAATACCCCATACTGACTTATAGATATCTTCCCTACACACGGAGCAGCACACTGCTTAACCTGATAAAGCATACATGGAGATTTCCGATTTCTAAAAAATGTATCACTACACGAACGTAATAAAAATAACTTCTGCAGCATCTCTATTGCCCTATCTAAAGACTTTGCATACGGAAAGGGGCCATAAAAAACCTTATTCTGCAAATCTACACCACGATATTTTACCACCCTTGGAAATTGATGTTTTTCATCAATAACTATATAGGGAAAGCTTTTATCATCCTTAAGCACAATATTGTATCTAGGCTTTACTTTTTTTATAAGGTTAGCCTCTAAAACCAAAGCTTCATACTCACTATCTGTTTGAAGCACAATGATTTTATTAATGTTACTTAAAATGATCTGCGTCTTAATACTATCCGGTTTTAAATAACTTGATAACCTCTTGTTTATATTTTTTGCCTTACCAATATATATTATTTCTTTATGTTTGTTAAGAAATTGATATACACCTGAAGATTCTATACCCGTCTCTATAAACTTATTAATGACGTCTGCGCCTGCTTTCATAAACCCTTCATTAGCTTCTCCAATTTATCCACATTTTTTGTGGATAACTCAGTGTATAAACATGTGTTTATATCAAGACATGTAGTATTATATACCATTCTCAATTACTTTGTCTAAAAAACTAGCAGTTTTTCAAAAACCCAAGAAAACCTTATTTTCCCGATGCGCAATCAAAATATAGAATTTACTATAATATCTTGAACCATGGGTTTAATTGCACTATAACTTATGCTGTGTATAAACAAAATCTTAAAAATACATCTGATGCCTAAAACAATAGCAGTTATCTCAGATACAACAAAAAACGCCAAAGATTTTAAGGAATTTTTGCTAACAAATGTTAACTTCTTAGACCTTGAACAACAGTCCAATATTCAAAACATAAAATACATCGTTGTAATAGGAGGTGACGGTACGATGCTGCATTCTATACATAGATACATGCATCTTGATTTGCCTTTTTATGGAATAAACAGAGGTACATGCGGCTTCCTTATGAATAGCATCGACAAAACAACAGATATAAACAATATTATAAAAAATATACAAAGCTCTATAACAACATCCATATACCCTCTGCAAATGGATGTCACAACTACAGATAAAAAGCACTTTACAAAACTAGCAATAAATGAAGTTTCTCTACTCCGTCAAACACATCAAACCGCAAAGATAGAAATATCCGTAGATAAAAAGATACAACTAAAAACTCTAACAAGTGATGGAGTTTTATTAGCAACACCTTCTGGAAGTACTGCATATAATCTATCCGCAGGAGGACCTATACTTCCAATAAATGCAAATTTACTTGCACTCACGCCAATTAGTCCCTTTAGACCACGTAGATGGCATGGAGCGCTTCTGCATCACGATGCGACAGTAGCATTCAAAGTGCTGGACCCTATAAAACGACCTCTAAGCGCTGTCGCAGACTTCCATGAAATAAGAAATGTTATTTCTGTACAGATAAAAAGCTTGAAGGACAAAAAAATTAAGATACTATTTAACTCAACTCAAACTTTTGAAGATAGAATTACAAAAGAACAATTCCTGGAACAGTAGTTTTTATGCATAGTATAGATATCATTATTTTTGCACTAATAGCAGTTTTTCTTGTATTAAGACTTTTCTCTGTTCTTGGTAAAAAAAACGAGAATCCTACATCACACACCTCTCATAAAAAATTTGATACACAAAAAAACAAAACAATAAAAGACGTTGAGGTTCTATCCAAAGCAACATTATCCCCAGAAGAACAAATAAAAATTCTAGAGCCCAACTTCTCTAAAAATAATTTCCTCAAAAAAGCTAAAGATGCATATGAATTTACACTTCAAGCATACGCAGATGGAAACACACATATTCTCTCAGAACTTGTAAACATAAATACAATGCGCAAACTAGCGTATAATATTACACAACAAGAAGAAAAAAAACATAAATGTAAAATTACATCATTTAAACACAAAGACGCTTCAATCAAGTCAATAGAATTAAAAAACACCTTAGCAAAAATCTCTGTACATATTGAATCCGAGCTCATTTTCTGTATCGAAAACGAATCTCACAAATTAATCTCAGGAAGTAAAAATAAAGCACACAAAATCTCACAATCCCTTTGCTTTGTAAGAAACCTTGGAGATACAGACCCAACATGGAAAATTGAGTCAATCCCTACGCTACCATTCTAAATTAAAATAACATAACAAACTTTATTCATATTTTGTTAAGCTTTACACACTACAATAAAACAGATTTTTTACTAAGCTAGCAAAGACCATGAGTGCAAAATCACTCGTTAAAAATTTTAATTCTTTACGCAAATTTTCGATATGGGATCTTGTTGCCATATCGAAAATTTTCTGGATATTCATATTAGTAAAAAACGCTACAGAGTATATGTATGCTCCTGTACCACTAAACTTAGAAAATGAAATATCTCTAAGCGTATCAAAATTGCCTCAATACGCGCTTAGAAGCACATCTAGGATATTAATAGGACTTATAATCTCTATTGTTATTTCAATTATATACGCACTTATAGCTGCTAAAAATGAACGTCTTAGAAAAATCATGATACCATTCATTGACATCATGCAGTCCATACCAATATTAGGCTATATTTCTTTTACCATCACCGGATTCATAGCACTGTTCCCGGGTAACATACTAGGTTTTGAACTAGCAGTGATTTTTGCTGTCTTCACCTGCCAAATATGGAATATCACGTATTCATTATACCAATCTTTTATTTCTGTACCAAAAGAATTACTGAATGCTGAACGAATCTTTAAACTCAATGCCATTCAAAAATTCTTTCTTATTGAACTCCCTTTTGCTACACCATCACTCCTCTGGAATGCAATGATTTCCGTATCAAACTCGTGGTTCTTTGTAGTGGCCTCAGAGGCCATCCGGAAAGTATTTTCTTACGATAATCTGAAAATATTCCAAAGATTTCATCAAATTTGAATCATATTTTTAAATCTTGGCAATTACACCCGCGATGCTGCTAATTTTGCAAATTCTACATAAACCTCTCCTGTGTTGCGTTACATTTTTACAAAAAAATGCCCCTTCATAAACTATTTATCCTGGTCGAATTCTATGAACCATAATGTTAATAGAAGCTAGGTAAATCCATGCTTCTGAGCTACTGTTATAATACTCATAGTCTTTACTAAGCCGTCTGTAATGATTAAACCAACCAAAGGTGCGCTCAACGATCCAGCGCCATTTTACTATTTGAAATTTTTTACGAGGACGCTTCACTACTTCCAAAATACAATCTGCTAATTTTTTAATCCATTGCATGAGAGGATTACCGCTGTATCCGCCATCTGCCCAGATAATTTTAATAGTTGCAAAAACACTAAAGAGTTTTGTGAAAAGCAGCTTTGCCCCAGCCCTATCTGAAACGCCAGCAGATCCAACTACTACACACAGTATTAATCCCAGTACATCCACGGCAATATGACGTTTTCGTCCTTTGATTTTTTTATTTCCATCATAACCAACTTCCTCACTAGCAGCAGTAGTCTTAACTGTTTGACTATCAATGATAGATGCAGATGGCTTAGCGTTGCGATGTTTTTTGATTCTTATTTTTTCTCTCAAAACTCTGGTAATTTCAACAAGCGTACCATCATCTCTCCATCGTTGGAAATAGTCATGTACTGTAGACTTTGGCGGAAGATTTCGTGGCAACATATCCCATTGACACCCGGTTTTGTTCATGTACAAAAGTGCGTTGATAACTTCTCTTATGTCTGTTGTTCTGTGTCTTCCACCATCTTTTGCATGAGGAATATGTGGTTTTATCAAATTCCATTGACAATTTGTCAGGTCACTTTTATATTGCATCTTCAATTATATTGTTTTTGGTAGATCAATATAATATACTACCTTTACAGGGCTTTTTCTAGGTCCTGTTTAGGGAGATAAAATACTTTCCGGATGGCCTCTCAGAAGCAATGATCGAAGGCAACCACTCTTATTACCTACCAGGTATTGGCTCCTATATTGCGTCAGCAATTGCAGTAAAGGATATCAATGCAATATGGTACGCGATCATTACGATGACTATACTCATAGCGTTATACAACTTTTTTATCTTTAACCCTATAAGTGATTGGGCAGAAAGATTTAAATATGAACATACAAAAGAAAATTCAACAACATCATGGGGATATAAAATCTTTTCACAATCAAAAATATTTCTTATGGTAAACGTCCCATTCAAAATGAGTTACCGGTATCTTGCCAGAGCTACGCCTCCTAAAAACACGCCTCTCAAGAATACAAACCAAATCAGTAATACCCAAAAAAACATAACAAACGTTTTATGGTACACTTTAATTTGTACTACTTTTATTTATACTGCATACCACCTCATCACTTTTCTTCAGGACAACATATCTTTACAAGAAACTCTACATGCTTTCTATTTAGGGTTCATTACAACAATTAGAATTATCTGTACAACTGTATTAACCATTATCTTCTGGTTACCAATTAGTATATATATAGGTTCTAAACCAAAGTTATTAAAGTTTGCTCAACCTCTTGTACTAATGCTAGCATCATTCCCTGCAAACATTATATTCCCTATTTGCGTTCTACTTATCACAAAGTACCACCTGAACCCTAATATTTGGTTGGGCACTTTATTAATCATCAGTATGCAATGGTACCTGGTCTTCAATATAATATCAGGCATGGATGCATTCCCCATCAACATCCGCAATGTTATCTCAATGATAAAACCAAAAAAAATTACAATGTTCAGAAAAATAATTGCTCCATCTATATTTCCACATTTTATGATTGGCGCCATGACTGCCTGGGGCAGTGCATGGAATTCAACAATTGTAGCTGAATACGCAGAATGGGGGAATGTAACCCTGGAAGCTAAAGGCATAGGATCTTATATAACCATTGCAAGCAATAGCGGAGACTCTTCAAGAATTATTCTTGGAATCCTTGTAATGCTATTTTACATTGAAATATTTAATAGACTAATGTGGCGCCCCCTCTTTAAATACACTGAACAATTAGAAAAATTAAAATGACAAACACACCACAAAAATATCCACTTCTTACTCTAAAAAACATATGTTACTCAACTAAAACTGTGGCTAATAATGAAATAGACATTTTAAAAGACATAAACATGAAAATTTTTCCACAGAGATTCACAGGCATTATTGGAAAATCTGGCTCTGGAAAAACCACACTACTAAAAATAATCGCAAATTTATTAGAACCAACATCCGGCACAATAAAGAATAATAGAAAAAAAATATTAAATGTCTCTATAGCATTCCAAGACTACGCTCTTTTACCTTGGCTCAACACATATGAAAATATAGAACTAGGCATTGATAGTATGGATATCTCTCCTGATAAAAAAAACATCAGAGTATCAGAAGTCATCGCACTAATGGGTCTAAATGGCTTCGAAGACTCATACCCAAAAGAGCTTTCTTCTGGAATGAAACAACGTGTTAACCTTGCCAGATCATTAATCATAGAGCCAGACATATTACTTTTAGATGAACCATTCTCAAATCTTGATCCCCTAACTACAGAAACCTTAAAATCTGACCTTACAGCTCTGTGGCAACAAAAACTTATTAATATAAATGCCATAGTCATTGTCACTCATAATACAAATGACATTATAGACTTATGTCATGAAGTATATACCCTAGGAAAACATCCTGCAGAAATCATTGACCATTTACATCTTGATTACAAATTTCCACGACAAAAAAACACCCCCGCCTATAGTAAATTTACTGATGACATTTTTGAAAGCCTAAGTAAGGACATCGAGTCTTCTCTAGATCTAGCATATGTAAAATATGATTATGAAAAATATCTTGATATTGCAAACGTTACTACAAATGCTGTTATAGGCCTAATGCATTACCTGGTCAAAATTAAAAAATCACACGGGATAGACATACAGGACATTATTGAAAATACCAATATGTCCTCTGACGCATTATTACCAATATTAGAGCTTGCAAGAATTATAGACTTTATTAAGATCACAAATACTAAGATTAACGCTACAACATTTGGTAGAATATTTATTACAAACACAAACAAAAGAGCTAATATTCTAAGACGGAACTTAGAAAAACATATTGGCCTAGTAAACACAATAAAAACAAACTACCCAGACAATATGGACATAGTTTTCAATAAACTCTCTCAACACATATCTGTTAGTGAATCAAATGATATTATAAACACCCTAGTGTCATGGATGAAATACGCCAAGATGATGTAGCTAGATAAAAAACATTGTTCTATTAGCCCTGACTTGGAGCTTTGATGATGTCATATGCAGATTTGTACCATTTACTATTAGGGTAGTTATACCCCAAAGTGGCTGCAATGCTCTGTGCCTCTGAATGATTACCCATGAATCTATAAATTTCAAACAAGCGATATAAAGACTCCTCTATATGAGATGTAGTAGAATATCTCTTCACAACAACATCAAACCTCTGAATCGCAGCCAATAACTCACCTCTATTGAGATAATATCTCCCGACTATCATCTCATGTGCCGCTAAATGATCTTCTACTAGATCTAATTTTATTTTAGAATCTCGTGCATATTTACTACCCGGAAATCTTTGAACTACATTTTCCAATGCTTGCTTCGCTTTAATTGTCATTGCCTGGTCACGATAAGGTATACTAATCTGCTCATAAAAAGACAACGCCTTCATATAATACATATAATTTATTTCAGATGCCGTAGGGTATGTTTTCAAGAAATTATCAATGGTCAATATAACATTGTCATAGTCCTGATTAAGATAATATGAATAAACCTCCATGACCATTGCCTTTTTAGCACCCTCGTAATATGGAAATTCATAAACCACCCTTGAAAATAAGTCTGCTGCTTTACTATAATCTTTTAGCTTAAATAGCTCAGCAGCTTTTGTATATAAAATCTGCGGAGTTTCCTGCAGAGTTTTTTCTGTAACCTTTTTACTGGAGCACCCTGAAACAACAATAAAAAAACATAAAGCAAGTATCTCTATATATCGCATAACTATAAAATCTTTGTCCTAAAAAATATTTTTATTCTTTCCTTGCTAAGGAACAGTGTATATGTTGCATTATGCATGATTTCATTTATAATGAAATACTAAATTTAATATACTAGCAAAATTGAATAAAATTGCCAACTCTAAGATAATATATGTTTTTTATGCACTACTCAGCGGAACACTGCTAGGATCTATAAGCATCCTTGCGTCATCTAAAAGTAACTTTGCTATGTCAGCATCTACAACATTCTTCTGGAGATTCTTACTTGCATCATTAGCATTATTACCATTCATCCTAAAAAATTCATCTATTACCCTAGAACGTCGTAATATTGTATATCTTATCATTACAGGGTTAGTGTTATATGGGCCAGCAATATTTTTTTACTTCTCGTCAATGAGTAGTTTTACAATTACAGCCTCTGTACTTATTTATGGAATCATATTTGTATGCATTTCTTTATTCGCAAGGTTAATTGCAACAGGGAAAATTTCAATACGCATGTTTATAGAAATTACCGTATTAATATTAGGACTATATTTTGTTTTTGCAAACAATCCAGAAACAAAGGAAATTATGGTGATCATAATTGGTACAGTACTATACACCATAGCCATATTAAGCAACAAAGTATATTCTAAAACCCTTAATGCAACATATATAACTTTTATTATCTGTTTAGGTACAGCACTTTTCTTTCTCGGCTTTTCCCTATTAAACAAGACTTTTAGCTTCCCACATCATGTTGACTTTATAAATATCTTACTTATTGGTACGATTTGCACAGCACTGCCCATATTATTAATTATCAAATCACTAAATAAACTAACAACACTACAGCTCTCAATGTTTATTACTATAGAACCTCTAATATCAGGATTTTTAAAGGCCGGAGGAATCAGCAACGATTCTAACCTCAAACAATCACTTGCAGCTGCGGTTATTATAATCACAGTATTAATTCATAAACAATACTCACTAAGTAAAAGCTAAGAGTGTTCAAATATAATATTTATACAGCGATATCATCTTTATTATTTGGTTTAGTTGGTTATCTAAGCATCAGAATCATAAATACCTCTCAAATAGATGCTACAAATTTAATGTTTTGGAGGTTCCTCTTCGCTACAATTGCCTATATTATATTTTTTATTTTTATGGTCAAAAAACCTATATACAGAAAAAGATCCGATATCAGCACTAAGTATCTTTTCATAGTTAACGCAGTTTTTTACGTCCCATCTTGCATTTTATGCTTCTATGCCAGCACTATGTTAGGCGTGGGACTCGGAATAGTTTCGTTCTTCTCTTTTCCTGTCTTTGTGGTGTTGTTTTTATGGTGTATTGAAAAAACCCCCCCCAATAATATTGCAATAACATCCATAGCGTTAGTTATACTAGGCATTACACTAATTGCACCAAAATTTGATCAACATAATATAAACGCTATAGGAATATTCTATGGGCTCTCTGCAGCATTAATCTTCGCATGCTATATAGTATCACTACAAAAACTTAGCTATGACAAAGATGAGCATTACGTCTCTTTCATATCATGCCTCACCTCTGCAATAACATGCTTCGCAATAATCATTGTTAAAGACAGCTTGGTAATACCAAGCAACTATAGCACTTGGTTTTACCTTCTATTATTAGCCACTGTAGCCACTGCTATCCCAACCTACCTTCTGCTAAATTCTATAGGCAAAATAAGCGCTAATAAAATTGCAATATTATCTAGCCTAGAACCAGTATTCGCTATATTGTTAGGCACAACTTTATTGCATGAAACTATTCTAAAATCACAATATATTGGAATATTACTTGTAATATCGGGAAGTATTTTTATTCAATTTGAAAAACACAAACAACATATACAAAATGAAAAAGCATAAAACATCTTTAGTCTTATTTGATTGTGACGGCACATTAGTAGATAGCGAGACAATCAATGCACAAGCCATGTCCGAAATTCTTATAGAATTAGGCCACAAGAAGTACACAACAGAACTCTGTCTAAAAAATTTCATTGGCTGTAGCGCAGTAGAAATAATACAAACATTAGAAATTCTAAATATTACTGATCCAAATCATACACTTAACTTAATGCATCACCGAGGTATTAGTTTAGCAAAAACTTCTCTTAAACCAATAAAAAATGCACGTGAAACGATAAGAAGCATTAAGACACCAAAATGTTTGGTATCAAACGGAGACAGAAAAACTGTTCTCGAATTCCTAAAAATAACACATCTGTCAGAATATTTCAAAGAGCATAGCGTGTTTACCCGAGAACAAGTATCAAAACCGAAACCATCTCCAGATTTATATTTATTTGCTGCTCAAAAGTTCAATACAAAGCCATCAAATTGTTTAGTAATAGAAGATAGTGTAATAGGAATCACAGCCGCTAAAAAAGCAGGCATGAAAGTCCTAGGGTTCACAGGAGCTAATAGCTTCCACGAACATATGATACAACAAATAAAAGATGCAGGAGCAGACCATGTTATCCATGACCTGCTCGAGATTTTAAAACATATTTAGCTAGAATGCTTTTTTTCTAGCTTACGCCTTTGAGAATGATGCACAAAAATAAAACCAATCCCTCCACAAACCAAACATATTGGAATTATTGACAAGGCATATAAATATGAATCGGCACTATAAATTATCATACCTTTTGAGATCTTCCCATCCCATGTATAATGCATGACCTTACCAATAACAGTATGGAAAAATACTCCAAAAGCCATCATCACCATATTGACTATAGACGAAGCTAATCCCACTAAATTTTCCGATACGTAAGTAATAGCCTTGTAAACTACTAGTACTTGGTAAGCGCAAAATATTCCTATAGTAACTAGTAAAATTCTTACAACAATCTCTGGTAACTTTAGAATATATAAAACAGTAAATAATACTGCCATAGCAAAAGCAGCCAAAACCATTATATTGTAATATTGCTTTGTCTTATCTGCAATAATTGGCAACACAATACTGCCAACAGCAAAACCAACCAAAATTAAAGATGGTAAGAAGGCCGCATCAACTTGAGCAAAACCATAAATAGTTTTAAAGAACGATGCTCCCCAAACATCCACAAATCCTTCCAATGGACCAATCATTAAACCGCCGAATATACCAATTACCAAAATCATCTTGCGCGACCATATACTTTTTAGATCCTGCACGATATGTAATTCATTATCCTTAGTGTGCTTAACCTTAGGCATCACCACAACAGAAATAGCAGCTAATATTACACCCGCATATAAAATATAAGTAACAAGATTCTCATACCCTAACGCCTGGAATACATAACTTAAAGGTACAGGAATTAATAACGCAATAGTAGCGCCAATACCTAACATCATTGCGAATCTTCTCTCCGGGAAACCTAAATGTATGATTTTAAATAACCCTAAAATTGCAGCAGAAGAACCAAACCCTACCAATGCACGACCTAAACACACTAATAACCAAGAATCCGCAAATAATAAAGGCATTGTCCCAAGCACTGTACATAAAATACAAAATGGCACCACGAATCTTGGCCCTTGTTTATCTAACCACATACCAACGGGAATATGTAAGCCAGCATAAGTCACATAATAGATGCCCGCAAATTGTCCAAAAGATGATGCATCAATTGAATCAAATTTACTGATCACATCCGACATTACAACATTTGGAAGGTTACGTAATATATATTGATAACCATAAAATAAAGAGCCAAATAGCCAGGCTAGCCAAACTAATGTTTTATTCTGATTTTTGTACATGTTATTACTAAATTAATTGAGTGATTTTAAAATAAAAATTGTTGTGTACTTATAAATTTATGCAGCATGAAGCCACATAAAAAAGACCTGAAAGACAAAGGGTAATTTGTTTTGTATTAACAACTTATTACATAATTAATTTATTACACTCAAGCTACCATATATAACTCCGTTGTCAATATGGTATTATTTTTTCTCATCTTCATCTTTTAGACGAGGCTCTAACTCTGAAACAATTGAAGATGTTTGAGGCAATGCAATAAACTCGCTATCCTGAGTTTCAAGAGGATTCTTACTACGTATAACCCTATACCAAGTATATAAAGTTGTTAAAGCAAATAGAAGTGACATACCTATAAAGAATCCTATCGCCCCTGTCAACTTCATTATATAGGCAATAATAAGAGGGCCAATCACTGAACCAAAACCATAAGCCACTGTTAAACCTTGAGCAGCTTCAATAACACTATTATTATCTATATAATCACAAACGTGATTCATACTAATTGGAAACACGCAAAAAGTTGCGCCACCCAAAATAAAAACTAGTAACAAACTGATAAAATATGCCAGATCCTTATCTAATATAGAAGTTCTATCTATTAATAATATTAGAATACAAATTACTGCTGCAATCCCACATAACATAATGATCATTAAGCGACGATCCATGCGATCCGATAAATAACCCAATGGATATTGTAATAACACACCACCTAAAATATTTAGCGACATTACAGTTGAAACATTATTTAGAACCACACCACCATCAACTACATAGATTGGTAATAAACCATAAGTAGATGAAATAAACATCCCCGCCACAAGACACCCTATAACTCCAGTTGGAGAAACCTTAAATAACTTTTTCATACCTAAAGCCTGTGGTTCATCAATCTTAGGAGTGGAGATAGGGGTAACAGTGATTGGTATAACTGATATAGTAATAAAGATAGCACCAAAAATAAAAGGAATTACGGTATTTAGATCAATTACATCTATAAATAACTGACCTATAGCTTGGGCACCATAGCAACAACCTATATAAAGTGCAAGATAACTAGACCTATTTTTTTCAGTACTAACATTTAATATCCAGCTTTCCACTGTAATATATAATCCAGCCAAACAATAGCCACCAATAAATCTAGATATACTCCATATAGAAAAATTCTCTGACATTCCTGGCATTAAAATTGAAAATGCAAGTAATGCCGCAAAAGCCGAGTATGCTCTAATATGTCCAACACGAATCAGAACAGGAGCGATACTAAAAGAACCAGCAAACATGCCCAAATAAAACAAAGATGTAATCACACCCACAAAAAAAGATGACTGTCCCATCATCTTTAACTTTAATGAAAACGCAGTATTAATAAAGCCTGTGCCTACCATCAATAAAGACATGCACAATAATGGAATAAAGGTCCGGGATGTAATAATAAATCGTGAAACTCTTTGCAGCATCTTAATAGTTTTATAGCATTCTTTATATTACTTTTAATTATAGACTTAAAAACACACTTATACCATTAAAGAAAAAAAGATAACTAATATATAAAAAAAACAGCCTTATTTACTGACTTAACACACACGCTTTATTGAAGAATATATAAAAAACATTCACGAGGGAGGAATTAATGACTCATACCATCACTTCTTGTAAGCAGGCAAAGAACAGGAGTACAAAGGAATAAAACTTCCAGATGACCCAGTTATAAAAGATATAAGTATCATGTATGCCAGGCTTCCGTGTTCCGTTTTAGCAGCTACCCGCCCATCAGGCCAATATAGTCTAAAATATTTTCGTATGAGGTTTTTTGAGAATTAGGAATGAAAAAGTGCTCTCTCGATATAATTTTTAATATAAAGTCACAAAATTTTTTATTATCTTTTTCATTCTTTATAAACTCTATAAAACAATCTTTAGCAGCTCTGCGCATAGGGTGTAAATGTGAAGACAACAGAAAATCTTTATCATCATCTGATTCTCTCCATAAAGGTCTTAAATGTTTAGATACTTGAAGTATAGCATATGTTTCCTTTGTAGTTTTAAAAAAATCCCCAATACCATCATCAGGTGTTGTATTAGACTTAGCATTCTTGGCTAAATCTAGTTCGTCAAAAAACATTTCGTATGCAAATCCCATTTCTGTTTGAAAACCATATCCACCGTTATCTTTTAACCACTTATCTTGATATTTCTTATCCATTAGATCAAGTAGTTCTTCGATTAGTCTCTCTCTTGTGCCTGGTACACTAACACCGGTAATCATAAAATCATCATTTTTCATTCCATGTTCTCCAATTCATCCATTCATTTAATGGTATATGAGCTTCAGAGTGATGTGAGGCTTTTTTGATATCACCTGAACTTACAAAACTGCCATCTCTGAGACCGACCTTGCTATTAGAGACAATTTTCACGTAATCCTGTTGTTGGCTTGGGTGGCCATCAGGTCTTCCTCTCATTATTCGTATGTGATGATTTTTTGTGTTAGAAAATTTAATACCGGGAAACTTCGGAGAAGAATCCGCTAAATTTATTGGATAGTTGTACAATTCCTTAGGAATTTTATTTAGAACTTCAATATTAATATTCCAACTAAAAGCCTGTTTCAAAGCGGCTGCAATTTTCTCTATGTCTTTAGACGCTATTGCTTGATTAACTATATCAATATCTGCACTATTGCCTGTATTAGTTCTATTACCTCCATCTCCTCCATTTGAACTACCGTCCCTTTTATCAAAGGTGTTTGAATTTTCCTCTGTCTGTGAGTAGCCCTTTGTATAAAGGGGAGATTGATAAAACATTGCCTCCAAAACAAAGCCACTTTCAAGTGTACTAATTGCCACATCTATGTTGACGCTCAGAACTTGGCGTAAGTAGTTATAATCCATCGGTATATTATAGAATACAGCTATTTTTGTTGTTTCTCTTATTAGATACCTGAGATATGATGCTTTTTGAGCAACTTCTCTTTTTGCATAATCATTATATCCTGGCCAAGGATTTTCAAGAGAATCTTTCTTAGTATCAAATGCTACATAAATACTCTTTTCCATTTTCTCTATAGCTAGTCTTTCCCCGCCAATAGAAAAATCATGACTTACTGTAGGGTGATGTATATCAATTGACTTAAAATGTTCTATAGGAGTTGAACTGATAGAAGAAATTGAAGGGGTGTTTATAGGGGGTACATTGATATTTACAGGAGAAATAGATGGGATAGGTTTAAAAGGTTCAGGTTCTATACGAACGGATGGAATATCTACAATAGAAGGTGTATTATAGGAAAAACTTGAGCTTTGAGAGGCAGTGCTTACAGGAGAGGGTGACGTATAACTAGAACTAAGAGAATTAGGGTTAGTACTGTATCCGCTAGTGCCATAATGATAAGTTGTAGGAGTAGGAATTGGAGTGTAACTACTTGGAATAGTTGAAGGGTTATTATAGTGATTTGTTCTGGCATTGGGTGTCGGAGGATGGCAACCGTGATTACTACTAAATCCTGGAAAGTTATCATTTGAAGCTCTTGGTACATTATTGTTTGCTGTAAATGATGGAAATTGATTTGCAGAAGTGAACTGACGACCAGAAGTACCAGATGAAGGTGGTCGAGGAGGCGGTGTAGGTATAGGGCGCATACCTTTTTGTGCGGCTACTACAGGAAATGGAAAATTAGGCAAAGGGTCATAGGCTTTTAATAAACTATTCAAGGTAGCAAACATTTCATAAGCTTCATTGAAAAAACAAAATGAAAATAATGTTTTGGTAAGATAACCGAATCTACTAAAGAAATCACCACTGTCTATCGGAGTGTCATGCGATATATTATGTTCGCTTACATTAAAATCTTCTAATACAAATGTATTCTCTAAATTAGCATATAGGGTATTGACATTTATATACTGTGTATCCGCGCCATTATTGCTATAGGAAGTAATACTTATATTAGAGAGGTTATTCATAGTGACATTAAAATGCTCTATAATAGTGTCTGATGATATCTCAGAACCACATAGAACATATTCATACATACAAGACAGCGGCTCTACATCCTCTGGTCTTAGTACAGCACCTCCTTGAAGGAAACTGCTTGGTGAATAATCCAACTCTTCTGGTATAGAAGGCATAAGTTGTAAAACTCCCATAAAACTTAAGCGCTGATTATATTAATAACTTTTAATATATCAACTGTTTTTAACGAAATTATTTATAGTAAACAAGGTGGGATGATTGTCTGTTTGTTAGACAGTGAGTGCTCAGTATTACTCTATCTCTTAGAGGATATCCAAAGTATTTTTCTACCTAAACAGAGCCTAGAAAAAGCTCTGTAAAGATATTATATTGTAAGATTTATCAACACTTAATACAATTTATGCAAAGTTAAAAAAGTAATCTAACCAATAGTCAATGGAATTTGATAAAGCCACACACTCCTCATGAAAAAGATGGTGGAAGACACAGAAACACTGATATTAGAGCAGTAATTCAATGAAAAATTTGTAAATAATTTTAGATTGTCGCAAGAAAATACTTTCCGGATAGCCTCTTGAAGCACCAGCACTTAAAAGGTAGACATCATGATAATTCTAACCAGCTCCATACCACACTAAAAAGCTTTTTTCTGCAATATAGAAAGAGCCACCTCCAACTGCGCCAGATGCAACTACTAAAATATTATCATTGACCCCAAAATATCCATTATTTTCCCTTAAATATAATACTCATACTCCTATTATAACTACACCACCAAAAACAGCACCTAATGCACCGTCAAAACCATACATAATATACCTCTAAATAGTACAATCCTATGCTATTGCAATAATGTATTAATAAAAACTAGGGTTTATTTCAAAAAACTTTGAGTTTGTTCTACTAACTCGTCAATAATTTCTAAAGCCGACTGTTCTTTTTCTACAAAAGCAACACTCTGCCCAGCCATTACTGAACCGGTATCTATATCGCCATCAATCACCGCTCTTCTAAGAGCGCCGGCCCAAAAATGTTCTATCTCTAACTGAGCATCCTTCTTACTCAATTTACCATCTTTGTAACTATTGATAGCCTTTCTTTGAACCTCCATAAATTCTTTTGTAGCATCATTTGCTAAAGCTCTAACAGGAATTACAGAAAATTCTGGATCTAGCTGAACAGATGTTACAGCATCACGCGCACTCGCCTTAACAAAAGCTTCTTTAAATTTAGGATGTGCTATCGACTCCTCTGCACATACAAACCTAGTCCCCAACTGACAACCAGAAGCACCCATTTTAATATAATTTGCAATCAACTCACCTCTACCAATACCACCAGCAATAAATACAGGAACTTCTTTTATATGAGGCAAAATCTCTTGTACTAAAATTGAAGTAGAGACAGGACCTATATGACCCCCTGCTTCCATACCTTCAATAATCAAAGCATCGACACCTATTTGTACCAAACGTTTTGCCAACTTCAAAGTAGGAGCAAAACATAATGTCTTAATATCATTTTCTTTTAACTTATTAATTTGTGATGACTTCGGCAAACCACCGGCTAGGACAACGTACTTTACCCCCTCATCAACACAAACATCGATTAATTCCATAATTTGTGGATGCATAGTGATAATATTCACGCCAAAAGACTTCTTAGTTTTTTCTTTTGTTTTTTGAATCTCCTTACTCAATAAATCAGGAGATAAAGCTCCGCAAGCCACAATCCCAAAGCCTCCAGCATTAGAAATAGCAGACACTAGATTATGTTCAGAAACCCATGACATTGCACCACATAATATTGGATATTTTGTATTTAAAAATTTAGCGCCTCGCTGCCAGTTATAATTCTCTATTTTCTCTATTTTATCCATTTTACTATAAATTAAATTTTGCATGTAATGTTCTTAAAGCAAGTTCTGTATATTCCTCCTGTATCAAAACGCTAATCTTGATCTCAGAAGTAGAAATTAACATAACTTCTATATTCTTACTAGATAAACCCTCAAACATCTGTTGGGCTATTGTACAGTTATTTTTCATCCCCACTCCAACAACGGACACCTTAGATACATTTACATCTTGCTCTATCTTAGTATAAGAAAGTGATTTCTTGTGCTTTTGCAGCAGGCCAATTGCAGTAGCTAAATCAGACTTAGTTGTAGTAAAAGTAAGGTCAACAAGTTTTTTATCCTTACTTACATTCTGCACAATCATATCTATCTTTATTTTATGTTCTGCAAGAAGGGTAAATATTGGCGTTACACCTTTACTCAGGGGTACTTCTACTGTAATGCGAGCCTCATCTGTGCTGTGTGTAATTGCGGTAATCAACTTGTTATTTTTTGTGTTATGCGAGTCTGTGATAAACACAGTACCCGAATCCTTCTCAAAACTAGATAATACCCTTAAAGGCACTTTGTATTTCATAGCCATTTCAACTGATTTTGTGTTTAATACTCTAGCACCTAATGATGACAATTCCAACATTTCTTCATATGAAATACTATCTAACTTCTTTGCATCTTTTACAATCTTAGGATCTGCCGTAAAAATACCGTTTACATCAGTATAAATATCGCATCTTTTAGCTGACAAAGCCGCCGCAATAGACGCGGCTGTGGTATCTGATCCACCTCTTCCCATAGTAGTAATACGATCGTCACATACACCTTGAAATCCTGCTATTACAGGCACCTCGTCGTTCTTTAAAGAATCAATGATTTTTTCTGTATTTATGCTTATAATATCAGACTTACCATAGTTATTATTGCTAACAATTGGCAATTGCCAACTTAACCACGATCTAGACTTATAACCCTTTTTCTGTAACATCAACGCAAGCAATGCAGATGATACTTGTTCCCCTGATGCCATAGCAACATCGTATTCTTTTTGGGTCTCTTCATTATCTATAGCAGTAATTTGGCTTACTTTATAAACCAAATCATCAGTGACTCCTGCCATTGCAGAAACTACAACTACTACATGATTACCAGCTAATTTCTCTTGCGATACTAATTCAGCAACGTTCTCTATACAGCTTATATCTGCAACTGACGTGCCACCAAATTTCTGTACTACTATATCTTTCATAATGTCGTTATTTCCAGCTAAACTACTTTAAAAATGGATATGTAAAAAACAACATATGAATTACATTAACCATCACATGACAAAAAACACTTGCCTCTAGCCTTCTACCACAGGCAATATATGTATAACTATATACTAAACTTGCTATAAAAGCCAAAAATGCATATGTAACATTACCATAAAAATAGTGTGTTAGACCAAAAAATGCTGATACCGCAACAGACGCAATAGGAATGCTATATACTCCTCTATACAATCTTATAACAGACTCTAATAAAAACAGCCTGTAGAAAGCCTCTTCTATCACAGCAAACATAACATTAAATAGAAGCCATGTACCAAAAAATGATACAACCTTTATATCCAACTTTAAAAAACTAATACATAAAGAGACACCAGATAGTAATAGTACCCCTACAATTGTAATAAATAACATCTGCACTAAAGTGCTTATATTTATAGGTCTATGTTTATAAAACACTATTATTAAAGATAAGCCCACAATCATTGAGTCTTTATTAAACCAGAGACTATAAGGAATAGCGCCTTCTGATACTAAGGCCTGATTTATTATAAGGTGATTACCAAAACCCATAATCTGATGTCTTAAAAGCAAAAACCCCAGTATAAGCACTAGTAAAAAACTAGAAATTTGAATAAAATAATTATCCTTGCTATATCGCTTTACAACAGCAATGCCATAAAAAATCTGTGAATGTACAAACGCAACAACATCAAGATAGCTTGTCATATACAGTACCCATAAGACAAATGGGAATATTAGCACTTTGGCTACATGACTTAATCGAATCTGTTTAAAAGAAAAGTTGTTGCTGGGACTGCTACTATCTAACACTACCTTCATTTTTATTGTGCATTATAAGTAAATTTTGATTATAGCAGCTAATTATTACTTTCATATAACTTTTTCGAGATTTTTTGCATTTGTTTCATTAAACCTTGATCAAATACTGTTGCAAAATACATTCAATATCAATAATCTAAACACAGATCTAATAAAGTACCCAATATGAAAAGCAACATAGCAAAACAAAATATACAATCAGGCTTGTATGTCATTGCCACACCAATTGGCAACCTTGATGACATCACCTTACGCGCACTAGATACTTTTAAATCTGTAGACATTATATTATGCGAAGACACCAGACATTCTCAAAAATTGCTTTCACATTACTCAATCAAAAAACCACTATGGAGCTACAACGACCACAGCACTGAATCTGTACGAAATAAAATTGTCCAGGAAATTAATGCTGGAAAATCAATAGCATTAATTTCAGATGCAGGCACACCTCTAATTTCTGACCCCGGCTACAAACTAGTAGAATACGCGCATCAACATAATCTATTTGTCACTGCATGCCCAGGTGCATGCTCTCCTATAAACGCCTTAACTATTTCTGGTGCACCCACAAACAATTTTCTATTCTTAGGCTTCTTACCAACACAAAATAAAGAACGAAAGCACACATTAAAAAATATAAGATTCTCTGGTACATCCTCTATTATCTTTTCTACACCACGCAAACTAGAAAATGACCTATTAGATATAGAAAATAACCTTGGAAATATTAAAATACATATACTTAGAGAGCTTACTAAAATCTTCGAGCAGAGACTCAGTGATAACATTAGAAATTTGATTTTGCACCACAAAAAAACCCCCCTCAAAGGAGAAGTTATTCTTATAGTTCCTCCACAAGAATTACACACCGATATCAGCGAACTAAAAAACACGATAAATCAACTTAAAGAAAACAATTTCTCTAGCAAAGATATTGTAAAAATCATTGCAATTACAACCCCCAGTCTCTCAAAAAATGAAATTTACAAGCTGACTATTGAAAAATAATTTTTTATTAACCCTGACTACAAAATGCAACACAAACCCTCTGAGTTTTTAGTCTACCTCCACAGTTTGTATAACAATCATTATAATTATGACCACAACCAGATTCACAGTTTGCACTACAATCGCCCTCGTGTCTAAAATCCGAGAACTTTTTCTTATCAAACACACACTCATGGCGATAGAGTGAAGCCCTCTCTCTTTGACCTCTATTGCACCGTGCTACATAATCATCATAATCGTTCTGTGCTTTTTGCTCTACTCTTCTTAAACATTCATTCTTATCTCTTTGACAAAAAGACTTACACCTATCACGACTAGCAACACAAGAATTTATACACTTACGTCCTTCAAAATCTTCCGGAGGATGATAGTGATAACGTGTATCATATATAGGTCCACAAGAAACTAAAAAAAGCAAAGCGATAAAAATCAACTTCTTCATAAACACTCCATTCTTGTTACACTTTACTTACTTTTAACACAAAGTTAAATATTTCATATTCTTATAAGCTTTCGAACCATATTTTACGATCATCACAATACTAACCACCACGACCTCCTGGCTTATATACCCTATGATCAGGCTTAGATGACTGTCTCTTAGGTGTAGCACTAGGTTTAGCAACTCCAACCTTTTCTAAACCTTGAGCACTTTCTCTAACACCACGGGGTACATCTCTAACAGCTTCTGCTACCTCCTCCTCAATACGACGTTTTTTGCATGGTAGCTCTACCATACTTTCTGCCTTAGTCGTTGCAGCAGCAACCTTAACTCCTTGTTGACGCTCTTGCAACACTTCAACACCATGCTCTTTTTGAGTATCTTTTTTATGAGAATCAATATCTTTGCCTCTGGGGAAATGTGCATCAATGGACTTCTTACCTAACTTCAGTCCCTTCTCAACACCTTTTACATATAGAGCACTCATTATAGGCCCAAGACCTGGCCATGGGGCCAAAGCTCCAGCCGCAGCACCCAATAAAACGGCTGCTATCTTTTTATTTCCTTCTAAACCATTTTCAGTTGCACTCTTATATGCCTGGACAGCCCCCGAAACAGCTGAAAAACATATGGCAACACCAACCACAGCTGCACCACCAACACCAGTTGCAATCAAAGCAAAACATGCTACAGCACTAAGCACAGCTAAAGGCGCAGGACCAGGAATAGGGCCCACACCTCTAAACAAGAAATCTACAGGACCAAAAAACGGATTGGTACTACGATAATCTCTCATAGAGTGAACCATTCTTATATCATTTGCCTCCATTTTATTATATATCTCTTGATATTTATCGTTCAGCTCATCATGATAATTAGTTGATGTTTGATGAGGACGTAAATAGCTGAAACTATCATGGCATTTATGCCCCTTATAACGTGAATCAGACCTAATAGCCCCAACTATAGATTTATTATAAAATGACTTAGGTGTGACAATTGTTTTTGGACCAGCGCCATACGCTATATCCATTACAGCCCCCATATCCTTACGAGTTATTTCTTTAACTTTTGCCGTTATCGCATCAGGATGTTGATTTTGGAATTCTCTAGCCAGCTCAGTAATTTGCTCTGGCGTCGGATCTTTAATAGGCATCACTGACTTATTTTGTAAAATAGCACGCAAAATTCTAGTGCGCTCATCCATATAAGCTTCACCAAGCATGTTTTTGCCCTTACCTAAATACCCTGTTCCGTAATATTCATTTTGATCTGTAAAAGCCATATATTGATTACCCGTCGCAAGTAACTCTGCTGTTGTATCAAGGTGCTGTGATAACTTGGCTCTTACAGCTGTTTGTAAAAGCTCCCTCCTTGCACCTGTATAGCTATCATTAATTTTACGTTGCGCATTAAATACTCTGGCACGCTCTTCCGGATCTTGAATATTGCGAGCAAAAAATAAATCCGCAGCTTCTTTGGGATCTTCACATGCCACAACATTCATATATTGATTCATATCATGATAATCAATACCATCTATTGTCACTGGCTGCCCAACAGACATAGCAAAACACCCTTTCCCAGGAAAACGAGGATCAGAAAAATCATAAACAGCATCACTATATACATCTAACTTCCCATGTTGAGCAATCCTAAGAGCATGTGGACTAAAACTCCCATTCATGTCTCTTGATACATTTAGATATTGATGTACACGAGTATCTACTGTTTTTGGTAAAGGATAAAATGTTGGCGCCATAGATAATAAACTTTATTGTAGTTAAGAAAATCCTAACACAGAAAACATTAAGATTGTATTAACTACCACGGCAGTTTTTTGCCTTTATAGTCCAGGAATGATCCAGTCTTAAAATTGCTCT
>JACKZZ010004662.1_pt1 | contig 32907 bp, 21 predicted proteins | sample 8027871 | NCBI WGS metagenome assembly JACKZZ01 (sample SAMN15724774, study PRJNA655200) | protist metagenome | isolation source: fluorescence activated cell sorting (FACS) single amplified genomes of... | place: USA: West Boothbay Harbor, Gulf of Maine | collected 2000-07-19
TACAATCAAATGAAAACATTTAAGTAGTATTTACTTTATATTCTAATCACTTTATATTTTTGGCAATCGCCCCCATCAAATTTGCAAACTTTAGAATTGCACGTTGCATCGCATGTTTTGTCCGTCCCAAAGCCGAGGTGCGGTTCTTCGGAATAACAGTACACACTACATGTCTTCTTGCAATATTTGTTATCATTTGTGCACAAAGGATTCCCTTCCAAATAGATAATGGATCGTTTGCTTTCCAAAAGTGCACTTGGAAAAGCCGGAGTCATCTCAATTGAATTGTTGCGAGCATCGAAATACTCCAAACGTTTGAAGGTATTCAGGAAACTGGGCGTTCCTGTTAAACCGCACATTGCAACCCCTAATTCAGTCAATCTGTTCCCAAACGATTTGAACGAAGTTGGAAGTTTGGATCCCTCAATTGTGTTTCCGCTCAAAAAAATAGCATACAAATTAGGAAAATTTTCCGCATTGAACGTGTCTGGGACGACAACTGAATTGTTTGCCACAGATAATACAATCAGCCTTTTCATGCCGATAGGTCTTTTGCTCCCATCTGAGTTTTCTACGTGCTTCGGGAAGGACATGTTTACATTATTGTTTATTCGCAAAAACTCAATTGTATTATGTGTCCACAGTGACTTTTCATTGTAAGAAGTGATCTTGTTGTACCCCAGGTTAAGCTGGGATACCGTAGGCCACAAGGATAAGTCAACATCAAACGAACTCACTTCGTTAAAACTGATGTCGAACCTATTTATGAGAGCTAGCGTGTTCATGCTCGCAACCGGCACTGTACGCAGGGGGCCTTGTGTTATTCTCAGGAACCGCAAACGCTGAAACCTTTTGATCTCCGGGTCTAAGTGTTTCAGATTGTGTTGTACCATCTCTATTTTCCCGCAGTCACAAGTTGGGACGAAAAACTCTTTGCAGAAAGGCAGCCGAAGAACGCAACCATCCCACAACGTTTTCCCCGTTGCATTTTCGGCACTAAATATTTTCGAACACTCGATATCGCTTTCGTGTACCTGTGCGACCTGTATCAAGCAGGACACGGTAAGAAAAAGCCCGTAAATTATTGTAAACGCAAAGACGGCGCATTTAACAGGGTAGGGGAAGTATCTGTTCTGGATCTTCGAAACCTCCTCTTCTTTGGTTGAGCCAAATATGCTTGCTCGGTGCCGGGCGGAGTTCCGCGCAACGTCAGCCTGCACCGTGGTGTACAGCCTGTCCACGCGTCTGCGGATGGTTTCTATACCGTAACGTCTTAGACTCGGCAGCAACGCAATGCTTGGCACCGCGGTAATCAATATACATTCCTCTATAGATAAGCTTACTTGGTACCCTAAGTACACCACTGCCATTGGAACTATCAAAAATGCCACCGATACAGAAATGCCTGTTGCCAGCTGATTGTTTCGATCCTCGACAGTCATATTTTTCGTAGGGTCCACGACGTACTTGAAGAGTATCTTGGCTCTCATGATGGCATCGAAGACAAATATCGATGCAAACGCTGTGGAAGTCTCCACAGGTACTGTGCACACAAATATAAACCTCTGGTTGTTTAAGTTAATGAGCATTTCTACCACTTCCACCGCGTATAAGCGGACTAGGTACAAGCTGCCGTCCAAGTCGAAGTAATGTTGATAAAAACCCCAGGCTCGCAACATGAAGCACTTCTTCCCACGTTTTTGGGAAGCTGGCCGTTCGGTAGCTGAATAATTCTGGTCGATCCACTTTCTTGCTTCGGCCTTCCACCTCAGCAATAAAATAAATACACACAAAAACAGGAAGGAGAAGATTGCAAATATCCATACCGATACCGGTCGCTGGGGTAGTAAACCAAACGCTGGTGTACGCTTCATTTTTGTGAGGAAGTAAAAGATAACAAAGTGAAAAATGCTCACTGCCAGAGTGAGAACTAAAACAAGAAAGTATTGAGGAGACAGGACTTTTTTGTACAGTACCTTGTCGATCTCTGCCCGCTTTGCTTCTAACATGCGTGCCGAAGTTATCCGCTGCATGGTCTTGTTCTGTTTTTTGCTTACCTCTGGTTTTACCGCAACTTCGGGAATCTCCACGCCAACATCACTCGACGCTGTGCCGTCCATGTCTGTCTGCCGGAAGTATTTTCTTTTCCCCGTTTCGTTCGGTTCAACAACTTTCCGTTTTCAGGCAACTTTTTTTTGTGCAAGTAACCCCTGCGTTTCGTTATAATGTTGCACTGTGTGGGCTAATCCTTCCCCCGACGCGAATTTTCAAAATCAGTCAAAGTTTCTTAAATAATTTCGACCGGGCCAAGAAGAAAAGATTTTAGAAGAAGAGAAAGAAGACTGCTTGCTCTCCACCTCCTCGTCTCCTATAATAATTAAATTAACATATAAATACCATAGAGAAGAAGGAAGAAATCCAATCCTCCTCTTGATTTTTGTTGGTTATTAGTTTCTTCTTTTTTCTTTGTTTTCCCTATATTATTCAGTGTATTATTAAACCCCTTGTACTACTTGTATTTTATTGTCTAATATATACTATTCGTTCGTAGTCCTATATAAATTATAATAAAATTACTTTTTTTCCCTCCATCCTCCGTCCGCTACTCTTCTTCTTTCTTCGTAAAACAACAGGTCAAACTATTATTACATTCCTCCATATACCTCGTAGAAATAGAACTATATTAAATTATAATAGGAATATGATAGGAGGAGGAGTAGGAAAAAGTTATTATAAATACGTCTTCTAAAATAACCAACAGGAACGAACAGCAGTAGTAATATTTTATATCAAAAAGTATTCTCCTCGTCCAAGTATAAAGAATACATTTTTGATGAAGAAAAGAAAGAACCATTATGATTCTTCGCCTAGTGCTATCTCGTTTTTCTTCTCTATCATTTTTAGTTCACAAATCACCCTGTTGAACGGAATCAATTTTGTGGTTGTTTGCTACAAGGTACTCCTTCAAACAGTATAGTTTACAGCCGACTTAACTCTGGCAGTATGACAACCATGGAGGTACGACTCGAGCGGGTGGATAGAATATATCGCACTGGCGAAAAGGTTCGTGGCGTAGTTGTAATCTCCCGTTCTGGGAGCATGAGCCACAGTGGAATTTCCATGAAAGTAGAAGGCGTCATCAAGCTCCAGTTGAGTGCGCGTAGTGTAGGACTTTTTGAAGCGTTTTATTCGTCCATCAAGCCGATGGTGCTTCTGGACTACGAAATCGACGTGGCGAAAGCTGGAAAAGTGCCGGACGGAGTGACTGAGTTTCCGTTCGAGTTTGACATGAAGCCGATACGGGGACAGAAACGGCTGTACGAGACCTACCATGGTGTGTACGTTAATTGTACATACACCATATCGTGCGAGTGCGTCCGAGGCATGTTGAAGAACAACCTGACCGCTGACTTGGAGTTTATTGTCGAGTGCCCAGACCCGGAAGAGAACCCGCCCGAGCCGGTCCCGTTTGATATTACGCCGGGCACGCTAGAAAATGTAAAGCGCTCGTCCTTAAAGAACATACCTCATTTTCGTATTGTTGGGAAGTTGCATAGAACGAACTGTCAGGTCCACATCCCATTTACTGGCCAGATCGTGATCGAGTCCTCCGCCGCACCCATCAAGAGCATTGAGCTGCAGCTGGTCAGAGTGGAGACCGTTGCGTATTCGGAAGGAACCGCGAGGGAGGCCACCGAAATCCAAAACATTCAACTGGCAGATGGGGACATATGCAGGGATCTGACGATTCCAATCTACATGGTATTTCCCCGGTTGTTCACATGCCCAACGGTCGATACGTTACACTTTAAGGTTGAATTTGAAGTTAATTTGGTTGTATTGTTTAGTGACGGGTACATGGTGACCGAGAACTTTCCACTCAGCCTTTATCGTTGATAAGTTCATGCAAGATTATACTTTTTTATTACAAATTCTTTATAACAACATCAGTAGTAACACTCACATTTTATTAAAATATTATCTTTACGAAATACGGAGACGGACGACGGACCACCACACACCATGCACAGAATACATGTTATAGGACTACTAAATAAATAGATGAATAGTACAGACCACGGTACAGGTACATAGCCTAGTACTGTAATACGAATCGAATCGAATATTAAATACCAAATGTTAATTATTATTTTTTTAAAGATATTATATCAGACGTACTATAAAATATAATCTACCTACTTACTACGCCCGCGCCGGAAGAACGAAGAAGAATGAAAAAAAGAAGAAGAAGGAAGAAGAATTTAATATTTTATATCTAAAAATAATACTGTACCACCACACCACCAAAAGAAGAAGAAAGAAACAACAAATTATAATAAATACGTAGTCGTCTAATAAATTAATATTAATAATACAATTTACATGTAAATACCACCCACCAAAAAAATTTAAAAAAATGATGAAGAAAGAAGAAGATGATCTAAAAAAAAAAAAATTATTATAAAAAATAATAATAATAAATTAAAACAACTCCTCCTACCTTGGTACTATAATAAATCCCACTAGTGAGGATAAAAAATATTAGGTGATTCGATGAAGATGATAAAAACTAAACAAGAAAGAAAGAAAAAGCACAGAAATCAACGTGTGACGACAATTTATTCAAACCGACAAGCAAACCGCAGCACAATCCCTCACGACGAAACAATCAACAAATGACTTCTTTTGCTTCAGAGAAACTGAAAGTTTACTACTGGCCGATGTTTGGCAGAGCCGGGGCAGCCCTTCGCATGCTTGAGCACACTGGCACAAAGTACGAGCACATATCTGCCTTCCCGGACATTGCAGGCGTATGCACTGCTTTCGGGGGCGGTTCGGATACATTTGCCCCCCCTATCGTTGTTGATGGCGAGTACCAAATTTCCCAATCCACTGCTGTTACCACGTACGTTGGCCAAAAGAGTGGCTTGGGCGCCGGCGTGGACCAGTTCAAAGCGGCCCAGTATCTTGCAGACATTGTCGATTTGTTCGAAGGTGGGATTGGAAAGAATTCCGGGGCAGGTGGCGCGGCTCTGAAGATTTACCTTGAAGGTGACGGGAGCGGGAAGCCGAGCAGGTTTACGAAGCAGGCGACGAACCTGTCACGTGGTATCAAAGGGCCATATTTCTTTGGGGACTCGCCGTCCTACGTAGACTTCTTCCTGTGTCAGCACATGGACTGGCAGGACGAAATGTGCCTGCGCCGTCTTCGGGAGGAGATCCAACTGGACTGCTTTGGGCCATACCCTAAAATCAAAGCGGTGGCTGAGGGCATCCGCAACCTAGATAGCTATAAGAACTATTCTGGCCCATTAAAAACTTGCGGACGGCCTGGTTTCGTTAAAGAGGACGACTTTTTCGCTGCGTACAAAGGAAAGAAGGTCCGGGCGGTGGTCCTGTGCGCCGGCCAAGGCAGCCGGCTCAGGCCTTTGACAAATACCGTACCAAAGTGCATGGTAAAGTACAAAGGCAACTGCATCATCGACTACATCTTGGCCTCTCTGCGCGCCTCTGGCGTTGAAGATATTTGCTTGGTAAAGGGGTACCTAGCTTCGGTGTTGGAACGCAAAGACACAACGTCCATTGTCAACAAGGATTATGACAAGACCAACATGGTCGCAACTCTTTTTTGTGCAGAGGAACAGCTCGATTCGGTGGACGATTTGGTTCTGAGCTACTCAGACATCATCTACAACCCAAAAATAGTTCAAGCGCTCCTTGCTAGCAATGCAGACGTTTCAGTTGTAATCGATCGACAGTGGCGGTCTTTGTGGGAAGCCAGGATGGAGAACCCTCTGACCGATGCAGAGACTTTGAAAATTAGCGAGGATGGGTTTATCACTGAAATTGGAAAAAAGCCGAAATCTTACGATGAAATTGAGGGCCAGTATATTGGCTTGATGAAATTTTCTGCGGCGGGCGTCAAAATCCTTCGAGAGCATTATCACGCTCTGGACAAAAATGCTATTTACGACGGGAAAAGTTACCCGAACATGTACATGACGACTCTTCTTCAAAGTTTGATCAACAGCGGTGTCAAAGTGTCGCCCGTTTTCATCGACGGGGGATGGACCGAAGTCGACGAACCTACGGATCTTGAATACGATCTGGATGTCTCAAGCATACCACTGTAACATTTCACGACGCCACTTGCACCGAAATTTAAAAACACTACACTCCGAAATAATCTAAAAATAAAAAAATTGGCTATTATTTACTAGTAGGTAAATTTTATCTTCCTCATGTACCGCCACGAACTGAATCTGTTCCCTTTCTTTGTTTACGTTCCTTCAATGTACCACGAACTTAGCGATGCTCTGTGGTTTTACCAATCAGTATCTAAATAAAAGCCACTATTTTGTGTTAAAAGGTTTCTTTTAGAGTGACCAACAACCCTTCATTTGACCACATTTTTTTAATAAAATTATTTTTTATCATCTTCCCGCCCAAAATAAGCTTCACCATCACCGTATGTGTAAAGGCCTTTTGTTTTGTAGTTGCCAGCAAAAGCGTAGCCTCCTACACAACCAAGTTTTAAACCAAGAATGTTTGCAATCTTTTCAGAACATTCTTCAGACGTAAAATCTAATGGCCTGTGCATTATAGCTTCATTGAGGGGTTTTTCTAGCATATCAGATTCGCTTCCGCCCCTTCCAAAAAACGCACAACCTTTTAATGGACCACTTGAATAAGCGTAAAGACCTTTGTTTGAAAAATTTCCGGCAAAAGGGGTGCCATTACCACCAAGTTTCAATCCAAGGAGTCTTGCTATAAGTTGGCAGCCTTTTTCCGATGTACCATCTATCGGTCTATATTTATTTCCTGTTCCTGGTATTACCTTCCCGCAGTGATTTTTGTTGATTTCTTCCCTTGCCCATTTCATTGCTGCCTTCGCTTCTTCCACTGCCGGTTGTAGCCTACTATCTAAACCTTTCAACGCTTTAAATAGGCACCTACGCGTGTAGGCCTTGCAATTGGCCATAGCGTAACACAGTTGAATTATGTCCTCTTGCTCCATCGTAACTACATCCTCCAAACCATCGTCAAAGTCTTCAAGCCCATAGTTCACCAACCATTGTTTTACGCTCTCGGTTTGAGAGTTAGGGAGCACTGACAACCATTCTTTTATTGTTCGGGCTCTTGACGCATCAGATTCTATGGCTTCCAACCTTGCCTTTGTGAAAGCCTTTGCTTTCTCAATAACATCGCCTTGGAGCCATTTTTTCTGCTCCAGTCGTTTCAACCGTGGCAGTAATCTTTGTTCCACCATGTTTTTTTTCAATTCCGTCAGATCGGATACATCAAAGACGTTCAGAGCGGAAAAGATTGGAGTCAAATTTGTTTTTATTTTTACCCCATCAATAGAATTGACAAAATCCTGCACGCTGTCGTCCGCTGCACTGGGCAATTCTTGTAGAACTTTCTGTGCCCCAACCCCGCGGGATTTCTTTGTTGAGGTCCTGGCCTCATTCTCTTGCTCATAGTCAGCTTTCAAGTTGTTGATGGTCTCTTCGTGAAACATGATAAATTGCCCATTGCATGGGTTGTCAAAATGATCGTGCAGCATTTTCTCACCACATGGTTGCATTCTGTTGTTGCTCTTCTCATGCACGCGTATTTGCACGAATTCCAGCAAATCGTTAGACGTGGCGTAAGGTTTATCTCCCATTGCGGCTTGTTTCTTACCAATCCCGTAGCACAGGGTTTGAGTGAACAGGCCATGCCCGTCCCCCTCTTCTGCTTCCTGGTCCCCCGTCACTGCGGTGATCCCAAATACGCATGGCTTGGACGCTAATTCTAACCCAAACGTTAGCTTTACTCCACGGGTTTTTCCAAAGAGCTCCCCAGCGTGGCAACAGTCCAAAACGTACAGTTGTTGAATGGCTCCTATCTCGCTTGCTTTGGACTTCAATTCCGCCATTTTAAATTTTGTTTTACGATCTTTGTTGTTGTATTTGTTCAACGCAAACCAACCCTTTGAGTTCTTGTCTTTCACCCCGTGTCCAGCATAGTAAAAAATAAACTGTGCAATTGTGGACGTTTCTTCGAAATGGCTGATAACGTCATCCAGTACATTTCGCATCGATTCGCTGGTGCACTCGCCATTCACTTTGTAACTGAATATTTCAAACCCCGCTGCCTTAATCGTATCACGAAAAAGCTCAGCGTCTTTCACTGCGAAATCTAAATTTGCAAGGCTTTTGCCTTCATGTTCAGAACCCACATAATCGTCGCACGCAAATATGACAGCGATACGTTTGCCCTTTGGGAACAATCCCGAGAGCGTTCTTCCCGTTTTCAAAGTTTGGCTCGCCTTCTTAGGGCCGTTTCCGCCGCGCGTTCCAAACCGCTTTCGTTGCCTTTCCACGAGGAGATTGTGGTGTTTCACAAACTCCACGAAATCTATTGTACCATTGTGGTCTTCGTCAAACTCGTCGAATACATCGGCGATATCGTCTGGTGGGATTCCTATTTCATTCGACAGCAGGATGGTGAATTGGCCAAGGTCTAATGTTCCCGACCTGTCAAGGTCGTATTTGGCAAAAAGTTCCCTCGCCTCACCTTCCAACTCTTCTGCCGAGTTTGCAAGAACCTCAATATCTCCCATGGTGAACAACAAATAAGTTGAACTTGGTGAGTTTTTGACCGACTTGTAAAAATTGATGCTTGGCTGTTGACTATGCACGTCTTCAAAGACAGGGAGGCGACCATTGTTCATTAATATTCGTGCAGAACTTTTAAATAGTGTAATAATATAAAAAATAAAAACTCAAAACAAAAAACTGCAACGGTCAGAACAAATATCATCCTCCCAGCAGTATAAATATAATAAAATATAAAATATAAAAAATAAAATAAAAAATAGTTCGTCAGTTCAGTTCAGTTCGTCCTCTTTTGTATCATCCTCTTCTCCTCTTCGTACTTAGCACTAACCCAAACCCCACTTGTGTTGATAGGTAGAATAATAATAATCTAATCAATATAAAAGTATAGAATCTAAATAAAATACGTACAGAAGATATTTAGATTATTTGATAATTATTGGATAAGTAACTATTACGACTATGATATAATAGACTATGATGATTATTCATTCATTCCTTCATTCCTTCATAAATAATATAAAAATGTAAACGGATTTATATTTAATTCTGCTGTGATGATGTAATGTCCTCTTAGTACGGTAATATAAAAAAATATATGTAATCCTTTTTTTCTTCTATTTTTTTTCTTCTTTCGTCGTCGTTCTGTTGTCTTTATACATGTATCTTCTATCCAACATTATGAAGTATACCAAACGAGGAGAAGAAAGTTGCTCTGCGCTATTAAAGAAGTACCCATGTTAAACCACAAATACCAGTGTTAGTTGGGCATTGGACGGGGAGAGGAATAAGGTTGTGATCGTTCTGTTGTTGTTGTTTGGTTCTGGCTTGGGTCAAGAAGAGGTGGTTCTTTGCAGGCGATGTTCATTCGACCAAATCATTATGACACATTGCCCTTTCGGGGCGATATGCCGCGTGACCTGACACATTCAGCACGCTTGCATTTGCCAAAAGGGATACCAAAGCGGGAATCGTTGACGATAAAGATGCACAAAGCGCGAATGAAAAAGAAGCAACTGTTGGAGGATCGACAACGACTGATGAAGCGCAAGCACGACAACCCATCCCAGCGCGAACGGGTGGAAGCCGCGCAGAAACTGTTCTCGCTGAAGCGTCGAGTGGTCGACCGGCTCCTTCAGCGGAAAGCAGGGAATGGCTTTGGCAAAGTTCGCCAGGACACTCGGATGTTACTGCAAGCTTACAAAGAAATAGACATGGACGGAGACGGAGGAGTCAGCTACGATGAGTTTGAGACTGCGGTAGGCCCAGACAATTTGGACATAGGCTTGTCTTCGAAAGAAGTCCACGAGCTGTGTATCGCGTGCGACATCGATGGCAACGGGGATATCACGTTTCAGGAATTTCTCCAAACGTTGATGGGGGCGGACAAGCCAAACGCTCGAGTTATGCTCGATCGAGCAAGGGCGCGGGAAACAAAGTTCCTGAAAGAATCAATGAAGGAGCCCCTTCGTTTTGGGGGGGAAACTTTCTCCGGTGCTCTACCAAAAGAACCAAAGTTCGTCGGCACGAGAACGTTTCCAACGAGCCGGCCGACAACATCGTCGGTTCAACCCGTTCCAACCCAGGCGTTTGGCAGCCCGGAGGTCAGTGGCCAGCGGCGGCCCATGACCACCTTGTCTCCCACTAGGCATTCGGCCGCCGGCAGCGCAAAACGCTTCGGGGACGAAGCGAACCAGACCCAGCACCCGCGGCAATCCCCGGTGCGAACTGGTGGGTCCATCGTGCGCAGTGGACGGTCCGATCATTCCGACTACGACAACATTATCAACAGCACTCGCCAGCTTGGTCGCAAAAGCAAAAGCCCGACACTGACACCGCTGGGGCAGCCTTCGCCGATCATGGAACAGCGGAGCAGCAGCCGCCGGACCAACACCGCGTCCATGCCAAATTTACTCTCGCTAGATAACCTCAAAACAGGGCGGTTCGATCATTTGTTCTTCGACGACCCAAACACGAAAATAGCGAACAGTGGTAATTCCACTTTGCCCGTGCCTCGCGCGCAGACGGCGAGCTCGGCTTCGTCCAGGCAGCACTTCATACCACTGCGCCGTCGCTACGAAGAGACCAAGCCGCACTTCAAAAGCTCCTTGCAGATCGACACCAGGGACCTAGCACCATTGTCCGGGCGGGAGTTTTTGGATTCAAGGCAATCTGGGAAGAACATGCGCGCTTCACCAAAACTAGACGAAAACGATAAAACCTGGAAACGAGTTGGTGTGGGTCGAGACGGCACCCTGGCTAAATCTGGACTTTACGAAGGTGAGCAAGGTCGCCGGAGCCCCCTGCGGTTCAACAAGTCCTTTGACGAGAAAGGAAAGGGGTGGCAGCAGTGGGAAAAGAAGCGTCTGAATCAAAGTGGATGGGAGTGGCACCACAAACTGCCGCCCCGCAGTGTCCGTACGCGACAAAAGGAGTACTTGGGGTCACAGTTGGACAAAGTGGTCGAGTTTCACAACAATATTCACGAGTTTCAAGACCAAATCCGTATCAAGGGAAAGACCAAGCAAAGGTACAGGTACATGCAGCACATCGACAAACAGAACAAACTTATGGCCAGAAAACAAGGCGTCAACGTTGGCAAAGGGCTGCTCCACAGCCCCTTGTCTTCTCGCAACCGAGCCGGCCAAATCGGCTGCAGTGGGATGACCCTTGCGTGAAGAAAAGAGGGACAATAATTTTAAAGAGAATGGGATAAAAAGCGCTCCCCTGAGGAGAGGGGTTAACAAAGAAAACATCAGTTTGTTGACCAATAACAGTTTTACGTCTCGCAGTAAAATCCTATATATTTTTGTACTTTCATCTGTGATAAAAATTTTACTCACGCTTCTCTCACCCAAAAAATAAATAAAACGGATCAAGGGAAATTTTAGACTTGTCTTCTTTTTGTTCAAAAGTAAGAAAATTTTCAAGCCCAACCCTGTCATTTCTGTCCTTCATTTTTTTTTTTCCACGCCGCACTGTGCATATGCTGCACGCGATTCTAACTTCGCTGTCTCAGCAGTCAGCCATTTATCAGCTGCTGCCGGAATTACAACAGTCGTCAGAAGATGCTGCTCTTCGCATTTGACCAATCAGGGCTTGGAGTGTCTTAAATTTTATTATAGGTTTCATCTCCTCAAGTTCCATATTTGTGATAACGTCAGAGCGCTCTTGGGGTGACAAACTTTGGATTTTCTGTTCAAATGTCGCTACTTCCGGAAGTAGTTTTTTTAACATATCGTTCAACACCTCGAATCCTCCTTCTTTTTTCGCGATTTCTGTAAAAATTTCTTGAGTTTTCATAGCAAAATTCTGCGTGGCAATTTCAGTTTTCTTTACTGCTTCGTATTTCTCCTTGCCGTACTGTGCCTTCATTGACGTTTCCCTTTCGTTTGATCTAAACTGCTGGTATAGAGAATTGAGTTCACGGTCTTGGTGCTCGTTGATAAATTTCGTCAACGCTGTCATCAGTCTCTCTTCAGCTGAAACGTTCAAATCGGCCTCCACCACTTTTTTCCACGCGGAGTTGAATTCTTCTTTGATTTCTTTTTCAATTACAAGGTTGCGTTCGTCGGTTTTTGATTTACCTTCACATAATTTGTGCAATTTTGTCTCCAACGCTTCACTCGTTAAACGTTCGTTTGCCCATAGCAACCACTTGTGAACATCGTCTCTTTTCTCATCTGGAAAACCGACAGGTCTAGGAGTCGTCAACGAAGCCATGTTTTCTCCGGGTTTGTTAAGATAGATTGTCAACCGCGGCGTAAACTTTGTTCTTCTGGGTTGTTTATAATTTTAATTGTCTTTCTCTCTTCTCCCTCTCTCTCTCTTATAATGTACTATGTATGTTTATAACTTTTCTAGGATTCTTTTGTGGTTTTCGTGCTTGCTTGGTTGCTTGCTTGCTTGGATGGTTGTGGGGGGTGGTAGAGTAGAGTAAGCTTATATAGACTAATAATAGCAAAGCAAAAGAAGCTATTACTGTTACTTACCACCACTTTTTCCTACTACTTGGTACGTACCTGAATACTACTCGTACTCCTCGTAGATCGTAGACGACTATCATCAAATAAATATCAATATACGATGGTGTGGAATTGTTTTTGTTTTGTTGCTGGCTGGTTGCTGCTGAATGTATAATACAATGAAGAATGAATATTATTTTTTTTAGATAGAATCTAGAAGATGATAATTTTCTCTATTACTTTTGGTATCATATCTCATAGTCGGTCTATTATACGGTCTACAGTAAAACGGAACGAAGGAATGTCCGGGTGGGGTATTAATATTATAAAACTGTACCTGTACGTGGTTCTTTAAAAGCAGGATAATTTCATTTTTTAATTTTGTTTTAAGAGTGAGACATCGGATGAAGACGTTGATTGTGGCCACGGACACTCTCTTTATACATTTAGGCCATACACGTACGTTCTCCGTTTTGGACGGTTGCTCTTTCTTTTCACCAGTTTCGTCGAAAGGGGTGTTGCTGTTTTCGCCTTTGTGCGCATAGTCGCACTTTTTCGAACGGCGCCAGGTTGGCCTCTCTTCGTTCGCCGCTGCCGTTCCTTCTCTTTGGCTTTGCGCAACACCTTGTTTATCTGCGTGCGTTGCCGGCGCTTGGAATGCCTGTACGCTTTTGCGTGCTTAATCCGCTCGTCCCGAATGTTACAATGGCGCTCGTGTAGTTCCAGCGTCATCAGTTCTTGCTCAAGCTTCATCCACCGTATCAGGACAATGTTGGGGTCCGACGATAGCGACTGGGCGGCCGCGTAGATGTCTCCGTTGTGCTTCTTTATTAACAGGGCAACTGCCTTCTCCTTTGACTTGAGCTCCATGACTCGCTTCTTCGACGGTCGTTTGAGAAGCAAGACGTCCCCGCTGACGCTGTCGTCAAGCTTAGGGATCGAATCGAAGCTGTGCCGAAGCTCCTCCTGCTCTCGTTCATGCGTTATGATGATGGAGTCTATCTTCTCGCGGCTCTTTTGGTCTAAAACAAAGCTGCTGTTCCCCCCCTGAACGTCTGAAAAATCTATGAAGCTGGTCCCGGAGAGCTGGTTCCCGCTGCCTTCGTTTTCTGGCGTCGTTGAAATCGGGCTGGTGGGGGGGCTGGTGCCTTTCCGCTTCGGGGACAATGATGACGGCTGCCGGTGCCCACCCTTCGTCCACGGCAATATCTCCATTTTCCCGCCAGTGTACACCTTTTCGATGGGAGACAGGCAGTTTTTCCTTGCCTGTGGGGATGGCAGGCCCTTGCTGGTCGATTCTAAGGCATTTCCTAAAAGCCTGGCGCTGCTCAAATGCTTGTCGATCCCTTTCGTGATCTCCATCAACTCTTCGTCCAATCGTTTCGTCTCTCGGTCGGCCAGCACTGGGACGAAATGCGAGACTCTGCTGCGCTTCAAAGCCGATAACGGCCGCTTCCTGGCCATCTCGGAGGACTTGATTCTAGTTCTAATGCTGCTTGCGGTCTGGGGCCGCTTCGTTTTGTCCACGCCTTTGCAAGCTATGTAGGAGATCGCCCCTTTCCGCGACGTCAGCGTTATCGGCTGCGATAGCAACGGGTTGCCAATGTTGGCCTTCTCCCTTCTCAGCACGCTTCCCGTGCATGCATCCGGGAGGAAATAGGTATAGAACATCGTTGGTGCACTTCCCTTGGCAATGAAGAATGCAGTGGCTTTGGCACGCCCCGTTTAAACACCAAATTCCAAACAAATTCCTGGCGCAAAATAAACTCTCTCCCAAAATGACATGATCGTAAATGAGGAGTAGTTAAACAATAACAAACAAATAACAATACAAATACGAAATTGTAACTACATATATATTATATGATGATATTTTATTAGTCGTCTATATATTATCTATAATATTAAATTTTTGGTCGTCGGTCGGTCGGTCGGTCGATAATAATATTTTATAAAATACCTCCTCCTATAATAATAAAAGCCATCATAGTTATTTTATATAACTAACGTAAACTTTTTTCTACTTATTATACTTCACATTGAAGAAACCACTTGAACCACTTGAACGAACCACTTGAACCACTTTTAAATACATAATCAACAGGTTTTTCCTATCAATTTGATTCACTCATTATCTCATTATAAAATATTTGCTCTCATGCTCTCTCAACGGTTTTCATATTTTAATTAGAATATACAATAGTATCGTCCTGTTAAATAGTATTTTATTTATGGTTTTAGTTTTAGTTTTAGTTATAATACTAGTTATACTTCTACATTTTAGTTATAATACTACTTATACTTCTACATTCTACATAAATAAATAATTGCAACGTTTCTCTCAAAACAAACTGCCCTTAGAAAATATATTTTAGTAGCACTTACCAACGGTTTTTTCTAAATTCATTATAACTAAAATAGTACTATTATATAAATGGAATAGAATTGATTCGTATGATGCACTGGATCTAAATTAAGGATACAGTAGTCAGTCTATCTTTCTAGTATACATTTAGGAGATGTATAACTATAATAACTATAACCACCACACACAAAAAAAACACAACAACAACAAATTTCTTTTTATTTAATTATTTGTCTTTTCTTTTAATCGACGTTGAATAAAAGTATGATACATTTACAATACTTCTTTTACAAACCAAGATATGAAAGAAGAAACGGTGTATGCAGCCATCAATTGCCTCTCTGAGACGTAGCGGGAAAATTCCAACGAAATAGCACCGGAGAGATTTGATACAGGTAACAAAGACACATGGGGCTGTGCGCTAGTTCGACCGTAAAATTAGACGATCCCGCGTCCCCTGCGAAAGCAAACCCGGTGGTTCCCTCCCCCGACAATTCGTCGTCCAAGAACAAAGCAAGGAAAAGTAATGTGGCAAAGAAGCGAATGAGCCGTCCGGGTGCCAACACTGTGCAAAAATCGCGACGAGTTCCAAAGGGAGATGAAAAGTGGAGGAAAGGGCGGCAATCGTTCCGGGAACAGATGAAGAAAGATCGCATGAAGTTTATGAAAAAGAAAAGTGAGGGGGGCGGCGGCGATGTGGTTGTTGTGGTATCGTGCAAATCCCCGAAGAATGCTATAAAGTCGAAACAAGGCGATTTGGCGATGACGGACTACGACTAATGCTGCACGTCGCGCTGTTCGCACGCATCATAGTACCGTGTAATGATATTAATTGACAAGTGCAGAATTACGAGAGAAGTCAAGATGCCATTTCTATTTTAACAACATTATTATTATATAATATGAATATGACACATGTAACTTAGGCGGCCGTGTTAGAACTAAAAATGTATTAATTTTTACCACACCTCGCCCTCCTCGTCGTCTTCCCCACTGCTGGAGTCGGAAACGGTCTTTCCGTACTTGGAAGCCTTCTTTTTCTTCTTCTTCTTTTTGTGCTTTTTCTTCTTTTTGTCCTTCTTGTGCTTCTTCTCTTTCTTTTCCTTGGAGTCGTTCAGCACCAGGCCCTCAGGGTTTTCCCTATGGATGGACTCATCGGCATGCTCGTCCGTTCTTGCCCCGCCCACCCCCTGCTGCTTCTTCGCTACGAGCTTCAGCAGGTGCTTCTTTAAGTTTCCAGCTATGTCCCCGTACAGCCTGTTCCGCCTTGTCGCCTCGCTATCCCAGAACTGCGCCCCAAATATTCGCTCTTTCAAATGCAGCTGCATCTGAAACATTGGAAACAGCAATTTGTCGTTCCGCTTCGACATTTCCTCGAACATTTGGAGCGACAGCGAACCGTCCCCAGATTCGTCCATCATCTTCTGGACGACACTGTACACGTTGTGGTTCGCTTTCCAGGTCGGGCCGTACACATCGGCAAACATTTCTTCGACGACGTCCGGCTTGATTCTATCGGTCTCCTCCGTGTCGTACAGGCTGAACGCAAAGCGCACGAACGTTTGCTTGCGAACCGTCATGAAGATCCACAGGGCAAGTATAAAAGCTTGAAAGTCTACACCCTCACGGTTCCCCAGGAAATGAAAACAACGGTCCGTGAAGTTCGTCCGGTCTACTTTAATGTACTTGTAGAACTGCTCTATCGTGAACGTATCCGTATTGTCCTTGTCGATCTTTTTGAAGAGCTGGTAAAACTTGTCCACCCCCTGGTCGTCCAACTCTAGAAACGAATGGCATAAGTCATACGTGTCCTGCTCATGCCCCACTTTGCTTGGGTTCACCTCGAAGGCGTAAACTTTTTGTTTGCTTGCACACAGCCCCATCTCTACCCAGTCGGCGAACAAGACTTCAGACAAACGCACACAAGTATCTACAACGAAATATTTTCTGTCGGTTATGAAAATATGAGTGATGGACTCGTCGTACATATATTAAAACGCACAACCTAAAGTTGTTGGGTTATTTTATGAAATATATAACGGCTAAAATTTAGTACGGGGTACTGATAATATAGAGGGCTATACGTAATAATAGAAGAATAATAATAATAAAATAAAAAATTGGTTTTTTGTTTGTTGTTGTTGGTTCCTTTTCTTCTTTTTTTTTCTAAGAAAAATAATATGAGAGAGAAGAAGAAAATAAATAATATTACATACATTGCACAGCATGAAAAAATCGTATTTCTATAACACTAGTAATTACCGGAAGAAGAAGAAGAAGAAGAAAGAACGAAAAACTGGATTTGCTCCTTCTGATTCTGTATGCAGTAGTCGTAGTCCTGGCAAAATCAATGTTATTACCATACTACGAGTAGTCGGTCTAGCTAGTCCACGATAACCTTTCTTTCTGCAATCTGCAATCTGGACGTCTAATTAGAATTAAAAGATGCCCACTTGTTTTTCCCTTGCTGTGTTAATACTATATCATTATTTTTTTAGCTAGAAAAATTTATAATATATATATACCATTGGGAAAGTTGGTTAAGGGGTTGTTTAACAAAGATGGGAAAGTTTTAACACCGTATTACCTACCGAGGAAATGGCCGACGCAAGAAGTACTACTTTCGAATTTAACAACTGTGTAACATTGGTCATACCCACAGACAGATACGGCCACCCGTTCCATACAAAAGTTTCAAACGATGAGAAAAGTTGTGTTTTATTTCCATTAAAAAAAAGGAACGCCATACTTTTACAAGATGCCAAGCAATACTAACACACCAAAAGCACTGACGAAGGAACAGCAGCTGGCGCTGGAGCAGCTACGACGAGTTCTCCCCGCCGTCGAAGAGCAAAGCCCATCTCGGAAGAGGGCCATCAAAGCATTGGGCAACGAAAAAAACGTTGACCCCGAGCGACACTTGAAGGAAGCGAATAGAAACCTTCTCCAGGCGACGCAGGCGCTGCGGAAAACATCTATGAACGCGCACGGGAAGACCCTGGCGACCTATTACAGAGATGTCCCCCCACCGGTACATCCCCAACTAGACCTTGGGCCGCCGCCGAAAACCATTTGGGAGCACACCGTAGAGGGCAACCTATCTTTTATCAACGAGTACGCAGCGGAAGGAAAAACTTTTGAAGCTGTCAGTTCCGATGGCTGGACACCACTGCATTTGGCGACAATGAACAATAAGCTTCGCTGCATGGAAGTGTTGATCAACCATGGGGCAAATATTGAGTCCAAGCGAGCAAAGTATTTGTGTGAAACGCCCTTGATACTGGCTTGTCGTCTTGGGCTGACGACAGCTTTGCAATTGTTGATTTTTCACGGGGCTTCACCAAATTCATTGGATGTGAACGGTATGTCCGGCCTGATGCACGGGGCGCAGGAGGGTCACATGGCCATATGCACGGCACTGTTGTCGTGCGGGGGGACATCTATGTCGAAAAAGTGCAAAGAGGGCAGGATGAAGGGCAGAAGCGCCGAAGAAATTGCCCTGTTTAAAGCTCGAGTCTCGAAAGGGTGCGATGCATTCTCGCTCTACAACAGCATTCGGCTGTACATAATGAAAATGAGGGATCAGTCCGCAGCAAAACGAGATCTGGCCAAAATTTCAAAAGAGGCGTTCTGTCGGCGGAGGCTATCCCAAGTCGGCCTGCGCCACAATGCGCAAAAACTAGCTCAACTGCCGATTGGCCTACCGCACGAAAATCTAACGTTGAACGACGCCTTGGGAGGCCGCAACACTGCGCGGATCAGTCAAGTCCGAGTCAGCGACTTGGTCAACGCGGGGGTATCCCATGGACAAGCCGACCGAGCTCTGAAAATGTGGAAGAGGAGGGTTCTGTAATAAAGGGAGGGTGAAGAGCGCGACACGCCTGCACGAAACAGTGCGATATTGAAAAAGCGCTAAGAGGGCGCTGCAGGGTCGGAAAAGATAAGGCTGCGCTGGTTTTGAAAGAAGAAGAGAAGAGAAGAAGAAAACATTTAATTCGTTTTGGAGGAAAATATGTTATTTTTTGTTCCCTCTGGTTTTTTTATCATAAAAGAACTTAAACTTTTTTAACCAGAACACAAACAAATAAGTTCTTAATATCTGGTATTCTTTACGTAAAACAACCGAAACCTTTCTTTCTCCTAAATTACCATGATGCCACATTACTGGCAATACCCGGCCATGCGCAATTGTGGTCCCTCAAACCTTTCCGCGCGACTCCTACGGCCTAAGCGTCTTCGTCCTCTGCACTGATCCAGCCTTGGAAGGCCCAGAAGAATTCCTTAAAAGTAATAGTGCCGTCGTCGTCCCAATCCATTTCTTTCCATCGTTCCGCCGACAGTACGCTCGCAGCGCCAGCAGATTTGAATGCACCTTCCTTGGCCTGCATCTGCTTCAAAACCTCCTCCTTGTCCAAGATCCCCGTGTGTTTCACATCAAATACTAAGTATGCCCCTAACACCCAATCGAACGCCTGCTTCAGTTCTGGGCCAAGTTCGGAGCCACTCCCGACTTTTATGTCCCCAAGCACATAACCTAACGCCAAGCACACTAAAAACTCTTTGTGGGTCAGGTTCTTGTTCGCGTACATGTCGGCCTCTTGGAACACGGTCGAGATTTCTTCATCCGTCATACTGTCCGTGCCAAGCTTTGCCAGAAAAGGTTTGATTTCGTCATAGTCCAAAGTCCCGTTCCCGTCATCGTCGCACGTCTCAAACATGGCTTTCACCTTTGTAAACGAGGCGTTGATCTTTGGAAATTTCAGAATAATCTGGTCAAAGCTAGTGACCTTATTCTTCGAGGCGTCGTACTCTACCTTCAAACGCTCCAGGTTCTTTGCAACCCTGGCGTCGAAGGGACTCAGCTTTGCGGGAGCAGTTTTGTTGCCTGCGGCAGACGAGTTTGCACAGCCCATTGGTGCGTGTAGTGTGATAATACGATTGTCCGGAACGCTGACAAGTTTTTATTATCTCTGTGCAATGCTTTGCAGGGATTCTTATTAGACGAATAAAAGCGGTCGCTGAGTTGTCAGCAGACAGTCGAAAAGTTTCCCGCTTTCGGTACGTGTGGAAAGATGAATGCTTCGTTCATTCATTTTGTAATACCAAGTAGACATCAACAAGTGTACCACTTCTTTTCTTTCGTGTCGAGAAAGAAGAAGAAGAAGAAGAAGAAGAAAGAAGAAGAAGAAGAAGAAGAAGAAGAAGAAGAGATCATTAATTTTAATGATGTTGTAACAGTACTCTACCGTAGAAGTACGGTGTACGGAACAAAAAGAAAGAGAAAGGAGGATGGAGGGAGGGAGAAAAGAGAAAGGAGGAGAGAGGAGCTAGATCATCCATCTTCTTATTTACGATTGAGACTACGAAATAATATACAACAACTATAAATACATCAAACTATTCGTCCATAGTATAGTATAGTATTATACTGTATATAGGCTGTATTGTAATTTTTAAAAAAGATCGATCTATATTGTACTACTACTACTACAACAACTATATACACACACCAAAGCAAAGCCCTCTTCCTCAAATCTCTCTTTTCTCTCTTCTTCTTCTTCTTCAGGCTAATAATGGACCATTCTGTACTTATTTATGTTCAATTGGTATTCTAATAATAATAATAATATCAATTTTCTTCTATAAAAAAATTAAAAATAATATATGGTACTGTAGCTAAGGCCCACCTCCTTTTATTTCCTTGACTTATATCTGCTGCTGTGCTATATATAACTGAACGGTGAGGAATTTTAAAGAAGAGGTCAAATATCATCGTCAGATCATCGATCGATCGATCATCTTAATCGTCAAAAAAAAAACAACAAACTCTTTTTTATTATTTATTATTATTATCTTGGAATAATATTGGTAGTAATAATACTACAACACAACTCTTGATACGGTAGATAATAGTCGTTTTTACTAAGTTCAAATTCAATTTTCTACTATCTCTTCTTCTGCTCCAGCTTCAAAGAGGTAAAGAATGTGTTAAATGTTTTTGCAGCAACGGAATGTACTGGGAACATTCGTTCAAAGCCGCCATGAGCTATTCTAAAAATAACCCTCACAGGTTGGATAATGTGTATAATTTTCGAGCCGTATCTTCTCCAGTCCTCAAGCAGACCGTGTTGTACCGGTCCGCCAACCTGATGTCGGCGACTGAAAGGGACAAGCGTATCATATGTAGTGATGTTGGTTGCCGGACATACATAGACTTGAGATCGGATAGAATACCTAGCTCGGCGTGGGAGCAGGCGTGGGGGGGGAAGCTGAAACGATACCATTGCAGTGTTGCCGAAAACCTTACCCCAATGGTGAATACAACAATACCGGAAGTGAGAGAGTTTTTTGACTCCAGCTTTCCTGAGGGAGAAAAACTTTTTGACGACGACGCACAGCACGAGCTGTTTCTCAAACATTACATGATATTTTCTTGCAAGTACAATGGCAAAGGGCCAATACTGAAGACACTTCAAATCATGAGCAAGGAGGAAAACTACCCGATCGTGTTTGGTTGCCATGCTGGCAAAGACAGAACCGGCCTTATTGCGCTCTTTGTCAATGAAATCTGTGGGCTTTCCCGGAAAGAAATCTTTGACGACTACTTGCTCAGTAATCCTGGACTTGGGGACGGTTCGAACGATAGCCCTGGGGGGAAGGTCTATCATGGGTCCTTGAAGGGGTTAATAGAGTGGTTGGAGAGAGAATTTGGCTCGATACATCAATATTTAGAGCACATCGGCCTGGGAATGGAAGAAATGGAAGCGATACGAGGCATTGTTTCCAGCAACGGGAGCAGGAGGCGCCCATTATTTTCAAGTAAATTGTAAAGAACCGCTCAGGAAGAGGTGCACCTCGTGATATTCAAATTATTTTGATTTTTTTTACCTGAATCCTGAATCGTATTAAAATTGTTAAAGAATTCTTTATACAAAGTAGAAAAAGTACAAGAGGAGCAGAGATAAGTTCGCAGTACATTAATTTTAATTATGATACATATTAAAGCCAATTTTTTGTATCATATTTAAGTTCGCAGTACATGAAGGAAGCAAACCTTTAATGGACAGAAGGAGCAGATTCACATTCGCGGTACATGAAGAAGATAACTTTTAATTACTTAAATAACAGCCATTATTATCTTGTTTTTATAGAAAAGTGCATTCAATATGTATACGGCTTAAAGAGTAAGACAGGGGGGGGGGGTGTACTCATGCAAACACTCATTTTTTCTTAAAAACAGCATGGCGCAGTCGAGCCCGCCCGTTTAAGTCTGGTGGTACGAGTCGAAGTAAGTGCTGCAATATTTCTCTTCGCATAGAGCCTCCCTAGACTCTGATATTATCGATCCCCCTACCTGGTGACAGGATCTTAAACATTCGTAATACAATTTGTCTTCGTCCTGTATTTTAATCAAATCGTTCATCAATCTTTCTTTAGCCTTCGCGACCTGTTCCGGTTTCATATTCCGAAGACCTATTTTTTGTACAAAGCTCGAGAAATGACCATCGTCGACGTTCAAATGCCGTACCATGGGATCACGCTCCTCGACCCTTGCCCTGTTTTTCCCTAAAACCCCAATCTCAGGCGTGGTCAAATCTGACCCGGACGTACCAGCCAGCAGTAGGCAACAAACGATCAAAAATGCGTAATCAAAAACGACAGGACCCATTAGTCAACGCGGACACCGTTGGATGGAGCGACAAGAGGCTTTGCTTTCGCTCCTCTCCTCAATCTATACAAAGAAGTATATCAAAGCAAGTTTTAAAAAATAAAACTCCTGGAGAGCATCAATTTAAACGATTCCTTATTCTTGAATCCAATTTAATTCTGTGGTGGTTAAGTTCACCATATTTTTTGCCACTTTACTTTTTAAATGGAAAGAACCACAGGTATTTATTTTTTCTTTCTTTTTATTAAAAGTATTATACCACCCCCTCGGTACGACGTACGACGTACGTACAACAATAGAAAATTAAAATTAACATAATAATAATAACACACCACTTCTAATAATAAAAATAATAAAACAACACAAAAACATTCCACTTCTTCTTCTCGATCAACAAGAACGCGAAGAAGAAAGAACACAGCATAACCAACAACAAAGAAGAAGAAGAAGAAGAAAAAAAAGAAGAAGAAAGAACCAACATTAATTCTGCTTGCTATCTCCTTATTAAGACTTGAAAAATATGTTGAACATGAAGATGTGATACGAGGAGGCGAGACTATACCTGGAATTACAAGGAACAAGGTTCCTTACTACGGGTACGGTACAGGTACGGAACCAGGAACAGGCACCTTTACCTATTACCGTACCAGTATAAAAATTATACCACTAGAAACGATAAAAATCGGGAAGTCACGTAGGTTGTTTCCTATATCGTAATAAATAAACTCAAGAAAATAGTAGAGGTATTTTGCAATGTAATGTCTTGTGTAATAGTAGTCAACTAATTAATCCGAAAAACAACATTATTTTGTTGCTAAATTTACCAAAAAAGTATTTTCACGATTTTATTCTCATCATCTCTTTCGTAAGGGGGGTAATTAGCTGGTCCACTTCGCTGTTTTCCTTTGTCAAATCCATAACCATCAAATTGGCAGTAAACGTCATCAACATGTGCCGGTTCACCTTCACGATATCTTCCCACGTAATAAACACAGGGCAACCTAATTTCCGCGCAACACTAATGACGTACTGCGCATTGTGGCGCCTGTCTTCCTCGGCTTCGACCCCACGCAACACGTCCCAGTCGACCACTCCCGGTTCCAGGGCTTCCAACAAATCCATAAAAAACACACTATTTGCCAAGTCCCGGTCGGAAAATGACTCCAAGTCACCACTGCCGCCATTCTCCTCGCACTTTTCGTTTGCCCAATAAATAATCTCATCCTCGTTGACACCGTCTTGGGGCGCACTCCCGGTGACCAGAGCGTTGGCGTTTGTGACTATCATCAGCGAATGGTAGCGCAAGCACTTGAATAGCAGCGCGTACAACAGTTTGGGGTTCTTGCAATCCAATATGTCAAGCCCCCCAACGTTTGTTAAATTAAACCCTAACTCTTGGCATAGCTTCACCGCATAGTTGCAGTTTTCAACCCCGTGGTATCGATTTTTGGGCCTCATGTTGACTTTCTTGAAGTTTACATCGAGCAAGTCGCCCCCCACCATTTTCAACACCTTGCAAAGCAATACACCGTTCCTTAAATCCTCTACAATGTCGATGACTGGGTCCTGCCCCTCTATGTACGGTACCAACGAGTTTAGCCACATCTTGTACGTGCGATGCTCTTTTGTCTGTGACGGGTCTTCTTCCTCCAGCATTTGCGCTTTTTCTACGGCTTCTTCGGACATGTCGCTTAAGCTCAGCCCCGTGTCGGCAGAAAATAATGCACAGCACAGGAGTGTTAGGACCCGCTCTTTGCCTCCTTCGATGTACCGCGGCTTCATCCAAACGGCAAGGTTTCTCTGCCGCAATGTTGATATGATGCTCTGCACGACAGTCTCCTCTTCGACAATTTCGCGGGACCCGGTCCGTTTCAGAATATTAAGGAGTAGGGCGCCGTCTTGAAGGTCTGAACCAAAGTTTGACGCCCTGGCTTCGACAGCCTCGTCGGATTTGTACGCATGGTAATTTATCCAGCGAAGCAAGATCTCGCCTGGGGTGCTTGATTTCATGAAGCGGATGGTGTCCTCGTCCTCCTCGTCCTCGTTGCTTTCACCTTTCAGCAAAACCATTACAGGGCATTTTGTGATGCTGATCTCCCGCGCATAAACCAAGTGCATCAGCGGGTACACAAACTCAATGCACGACCACGGATCTCCAGCGGCGCAATAGGTCGGCAGAGTCGCAACATTCGGAAACACGGCACCGACAGATTTTGCCGCCCCTATGTACAGCTGAATGTTTTCTACCATCGACTCCAAGTCCAAGCGGTCCCCTTCCCCACTCTCCCTTGCGTTCAACGCCCTCACGTCTATGGCATCCGGGAAGAAGTGGTTCAAAACATTTGCGTACAACATTTCCTGGGTGCATTTTTGAATCCATGAGTCGAAGGAGGACGCGGTACCAAACTCATCCGCGAGCGACAGCTCCAAATCTTCCAACATGCTTCCAAGGGCAACCTTTTCGTCCTCGTCGTACGCGGCGGCCTCTATCTTTGGGGCGCTTGGCGCGGCCTCCTGCTCTTCCCCGGTAACGTAGAAAGGGAGAGGCGGGGGTGACCAACTCGTCTCGTTCGTCGTTGGGTTGAAGTAATACGTCTTTCCGTTCTCCCCAGAGACGGCCGCCCAGCCGAACATCAAGCATGCAGGACGGTCCCAGCTCGACTTTTTTGAGACTGTGTTCACGAAGTATTTACGGCCAGTCTTGACGTCAGTAACAAGACGCCAGTTCTCGGGAACGTCGTCGGGGTCGACCGCTTCGTCGGTCTCTCCGGGGGGCAACGGGCGGGTCCAACTCGTTTCGTGCGTGGCCATGTTGATGTAATACACCTGGTTGGACGACTCGTCGTGCTTTGCAACCCAGACCCAAGGGCCGTCCCCTTCCGGCAAGGCCCACGTGGTCTCCTTCGTTATTTCGTTGAAGTAGTAATCTTTGTCAGATGGGGCATCATACGCATGCACCCATATCTGAATTGTTTTGCCATCTTTTGATGGCGCCGCCGCTGCTGCTTTTGCCTGCACCTCTTCTTCCTGCCTCTTCTTCGCCTCTTCTTCATGCCTCTTCTTCGCCTCTTCTTCCTGCTTTTTCTTCGCGGCGGCCGCGGCAAGTTCTGCGGCTTTCCCTTCTTCCTCCTTCAACATTTTCTGCCGAGCTGCTTCTTCCCTCAATTTTCTCAAACGTTCGAAGCGGCCAATGCGCTGCTTCTCAGCCTCCTTCTTGTGCGCCTCTCTCTCCGCATTTTTTTTGTCTTCTTCCAGCTTCTGCAATCGCGCATCTTCGATTGCTTTCAACTCGGCAGCCTTTTTCTCCGCTGTTATTCTCAATGTCTCGCGGTGTTTGTCCAAAACTACCTTGAACTTTCTGCGAATCAGCATCCCACGCACATTTGCCTGGATCTTGTAGGCCGCAAAATTTTCTGCCGGGAGCGTCGCCTGCAGTGTGTTGACCCATTCCTTCGCTTTGGCCGGGGAGGATGCCAAAAGCTCATACACTCGACCGGAGGTGACCGACAGGAACAGCTGTTTCCCCCCTTTCAACTTCGAGGATCGGACAGAGAGAAACGTTTTGATCTCAATTTTCCGCGGCTTGTAGTTCAAATTTCGCTTCGCCTTGTTGTCGTAGTACAGCAAGCACCCCTTGGCGTGGGAAAGGACAAAGTAACGATTCCGAAAGAGTCGGGCGACCCTCCCGTGCTTTTTATCGTCCCGCTTCGACAGCGGTCCCTCCAAGTCCTTCTTCACCATGTCGGACAAGCTCATGTGGGCCGTCGTAGACAGCAGTTTGGTCGCAAACCCTCGCTCCTTCATTATCTTTCTGTACTTTCGCTGCTTCAGAAAGCGCCGCACTTGTCGCTGGATCAGGTTGGTAGGCATGGTCTTTCCGCCCGCGGCGCGGAGGGCATTCATCCACTTTTTCTGCTGGTCTTCGGACTCTGCTACAAAAGAGTAAACTTTTCCGCTCAAAACTGCTACCTCAAAGCGCAGTCCCACGTTTTTTGTCGCGTGTTCCCGGACGTACAGGAGGCTCTTCAATGCAGTACTGAGGTTTTTGCCCCCGCCACTGCTTGCTGGGTAAATGTTGAACTCGCCGCGCTTGCTGTCGATGACACACATTCGCATTGGCCACCTCGTCGTTCTGAGCAACCCTTGCTTTGTCTTCACCTTTAACGACTCCTTAAGGAGCTCGGGAAGCTGAAAATTGGGGGGGGTTGGCGCCTTTGCCGCGGCGGTGGTGCCTTTCGGGGGCGGTTTATGGGTTTGAATCAGGTTTATGATATCTGCGTGCCCCTCTTCTTCGGCGGCGTCCATGGGTGTCTTTCCGTCAATGTTCGTGGTGGTCGTAGATGCACCATGGTTCAAAAGGATTTCTACGGAGCCTGAATGGCCGCAGAACGATGCCCAGTGCAGCGCTGTGTCCCCGAAGGAGTCTGTCACTTCCACGTCCGCGCCCGCTTGGATAAGCGCGAGGACCACCGCCTCCGAGTTCGGAAGCGCGCTCGCGCGGTGCAGGGGCGTAAATCCGTCCGCGTCCAGCCCGTTGATTTCCCCCCTGCCTGCATCAAGCGCGGCCCTCACAAGAACCACGTCGCCCTGGCTCGCGGCGGTGGCCAGGGACATCCGACGGGAAGGGGGATACTCTTCCTCGGCAGCCACCACGTTCGTTTCCGGCGGGGCCCCGGGCAGCCCAGGCGTCGGCGCCGGGGGGTTGGCGTCGGCCAAGTTTGGCTCCAACAGTTCGAGCATTGACTTTTCCCCCTCATCCCTGGCAATCATTGCTACCGTCTTCCCAGACGTGTTTGGGATTCTCGGGTCAGCACCGTTCTCCAACAAGATTTTTACCGTCTTCGCGTTGTTGCAAAAAACGCCCCAGTGGAGGGGCGTGTCCCCGCACAGGTCCTTCTGGTTCACGTCTGCTCCCGCGTTTATCAGCTCCGCCACCATCCCCTCGCTGTTCGGCGCCGCGCACGCACGATGCAACGGTGTAAACCCTTTCTCATCAAGCGTGTTGATGAACGCTTTCCCTTTATCCAGGCACTCCTGGAGCATTGCTTGTTGCGCCTCTCGAGAAACGGTCGAGAGGGCAATGCGGGAAGAGAGGGACGAACGCCTCTGACGCTGACTCATAGTTTTTCTTCTTGTCTTCCGTTGGCAACTATCTCCAATATATAACTATACACGACTATATGTATATAATTATATAGAATATTGTGCGTATAATTTGTATCCCTCTCGTCTTTATACCGTCCAAGATTTCCTTGCTTGGTGGTACACTTTACTTACACACGAGCTTCTTTATTTTATCATACACTATATATATAATACATATTTGCAAAAAAATCATTGTGTTTTTGTCTTTCTTTCTTTTTTCGTTCTATATAATTATAATAATAATAATATTATTAAAACTCGCTATAATAATAATACCAATGGTAATATTATTATTATTATATTTGTCTCAGTCCTCTTCTTCTTCTTCTTCATTTTTTTTGCTTTTTTTTTTTTCTTCCCTATTATAGCTAAGGTATAAATACCAGGTGTTATGATATAAATAATTATAATTATTAGTCGTCTAATTAATAATTGGATTCAGTCAGGAGTTAGAAGTCGTCGGCTTGCTATAGTAATAATATTGGTACAATGGACACTCAATTCGATTTTATTTATTATACGTACAATACTACGAGCTCTGAGGAGAGACGCCTATTATTAATTAATACTTTTAAAAAAAGCTGTTTAGTTTGAGATGTTCTTCTTCTTCTTCATAGATAGAGACACCTCGGAATCATTCTTCTTCATTTTGGATTGGGGATTGGGGATGCTGGATGATCGGTTCGGTACGGTACTCGGTATTACCTACCAGGTACGAAGGTTTAGATTTAGATTTAGATTTAGTAATACGAGGAGGACTAATTAATTAAATTGGCTTCTTCTGGCCAAACAAACAAACAACAACAACAAACAAACAAAAAAAACCATAAAATGTTTGCGGCCCGAGCAGGTTCGCCGAACAGTTATAGCCTTAAAAAGCTCCTCTCCCCAACGTCCATAGTAAAAAAAAACAGACCATGAAAAAAAAAATACACACGAAGTACTGGTATCTACGCGTACAAAATGGTCGGCCATGGTGGTCATTTTCAAACCAACGAGACAATAATAATAATAAATTAAGGACTCTATATATAATTTTGACAATAATAATAAATATTAATTAAAAGGTAATAAACTTTGCCAATAATGGTTTTCCAACCATGCCAGACTGGTTCTGATTAAAGAGTATTGTATACTTTTTCAAATGAAACTAGTTTGTGCTCAAAAGTTCGAAACAACCACAGTAGTTATCTATTTTGCGTTGTCGTAAGAACAACAACAGAACGGCAGACTCCTATGGCATCCCTCAAGCCTCCTCAAAAAATGGAGAATATCTCAGTTCAAAGCCAAGTGTTATCGTTTGAAATCGATAACAATGACCCAAACACGTCCCAAGAGATCGCTGCGTTTATGTCTAAATTTTCAAACGTTCGAAAGATTAAAACAAGGGATGCTGTCAACGATGGCCCGCCGGAATCTTCTAAACAAGTCCAACACGGCGCGGAACATAAAGAGTTCCCCCCCTTCTTCAGCAAACCTGTAGCACGGCAATTTTGGCTTTCAAGTGCCTTAGGGGGCGGGAGCAGTCTCAAAAATGAAGCGTCCCATCGCGTGGCCACAACCAACGATTTGGTGCTTGATTTGGTGGTTGTTTTTATCTTGCAGCAGATCGTACATATCGTAACAACTTCCAGTCTCCTCGGACACGAGGGCGCCACGCACGGAACCAGCAACGCTACTGTCTCCGACGGTGGCGGTGGGCATCGTTTCCTTGCCGAGGGGTACAGATCGTCGGGGGGGCGGTCCCTTCTGACAACTTGGGACCATTTTAAAGATACACGCACGCCAGAATGGTTACAATTTCTTACAACATTTCGCGATGTGTGTGCAGTATACGTGCCTGTTTGGGCTAATTGGTTTCGTATAGCCACTTTGCTGAATCGTTTCGAGGCTTACGATGTCATCAATTACCTGATATTTGCGTGCAATCTTGTGCTCATGCTGTTTGTGGGGCGCGGCGTTGATAAGTATATTTCAGTACCAAAGACAGGTGGCGAACCGGATTGCGACGATTTTCTTTATGCGTTAGTTGCAATGCAGGTAATGCAGATGGTTTGGTGTGCGTACATTGCCTTCAACAATCCACAGTTTGCACGCGAGCTTGCCAATCTTTCCATCAACATTGCGATTACTGCGTCCCTCTATGTGCTGGCGGCGCTTTCTGCGGAATGGAACAATGTCGAAGTTTTTCTGTGCCTCGATTGGGCAGGCAAGTTTTCCGATCTTTTTTTTCTAATCAGATATATTCTTCCCGCATTAAATACTTTTGCCAAAGCGACATGTTGTCGGTGTACTAGGCTTTGTTTCTCTGCACGAAGCCAGGCTCGACTCCCGCCAGTGAATACCCCGTTGATTGCCGAACGGTTGGAATTGTTTCTTATTCTATGCATCGGTGAGTCAATTGCCGCGGCAGATCCCAAAGGGGCACACGAAGTAGAAGATAGCTCAGATTTGATGTTTCTTCTCGGTGTTGTCATGGTCACAGTTTGTCTAAAGTGTCTCACTGTTGATTTCGATATTCACCCAACTGCATCGGATTCGAGCGATGAAAGCCGTGGCAGTAGTGGGGCAAAGCATGCGTTGGCGACATCCGGAAGCCGCGGAGCGTCGTGGGTTTTGGTGCAATTTCCAATCGGTCTAGGTATCCTATATAGTGCTGCAGCACTTGAAGTTGCTGCTGGTGAAAGAGGCTTAACATGGTGGAGGCGGTTGGGTTTGACGGTTGGGATATTTTTCGTAGCAATATTTTCAACTGTCAGCCAAGCGCTCCACAAAGGGAGAGGAGGAGGTAGGAGGTGTCGAAAACGAACAAGGATAACATTTCGCAGCACCATATCTTGCCTATTGTTGATCCTGCCTGCACTCTGGCCACAAGATGATGAGTGGGGGAAACCCGCAGCTAATGGTTTTATCTATGCCATTGCTTTGATCCTCGTGGTGCTGTTGGTGAGTGACAGATATGCCAGGGAGGTGGTGGCCGACCCAAGAACTGATCGACCATACGCGCAGGAAGACGAGGGGGAGGGGGGGACGAAGCGTGTGCACATCGCCAAGGGGCGCTCTAGGAACTCATTTGCAAAAATCACTGCGACATAACCACGACCAGGTCGAAATGTCTCCGATGATCGATCGATGGTGTTGGATTATATATACTTAATAAATCCATAACGGTATTGTTAATAATAATTTTCCTATCATAAAAAACGAAAAAAGAAGAAGAAGAAGAGAACATTTTTTTTTGTTCGAAGAAAAAAAGGAAGAATGTGAGACGAGAACAACAACAACAACAACAACGAACATCCACCAATTCATTCTTCTGTTGAATTTTAAAGCAAATATCCATCAGACGGACACTACTCTCTAAGAAGAAGAAAAATTATCGTAGAACATACTCTTTAAAAGTGGAAGAATGGAGACCGTAAAACGTTCGCTCAAAAGTATTATACGCATTTGTTCGAACTGAAACGCAATCCAGAGTTGGAAACCTTTTTTGTTGGGGGCGATGTCTACCAAAGCGATGCGGGTTTTCAACCGCTCCTTGAAAAGGTTGCAGAGGGACGCTGCGGCCACCGTCCGCCTGAACGATGGGAGGGACTTTGACTATCTAAGGGATGAAGTTGCGGACCGGCTTGTGTCTAGGCTGGATTTTATCAACAGGAAGTTTGGGTCTGCCCTAGACGTAGGGTCGTTTTCCGGCCACGTCTACCGGTCGTTGAACGAGTACAAAAACGTCTACGAGATTGAGAAACTCGTCCAGTGCGACATTTCAGAAAAGATGCTCGACTTGGGAAAGCAGCGAAACGGAACCGCCGAGTCCCCCGACGCCATAGCGACGGAGTATGTACAGGCCGACGAAGAGATCAGCTTGCCATTTGACAGTGGTTCGTTCGATTTGGCGATCTCCTCGTTGAACTTGCACTGGGTGAACGATTTGCCCGGGGCGTTGAAAGAGATAAATAGATGTTTAAGGCCAGACGGCGTTTTTGTAGGTTCCATACTAGGGGGTGAGACCCTGAAAGAGCTGCGGAGCTCACTGCTGCTTGCAGAGCAAGAGCGGGAAGGCGGCGTCTCGACCCACGTCTCCCCGATGGCCCATGTGGGCGATATCGGACAGCTCATGCAAACTGCCGGGTTTGCTATTCCGACCATTGACACGGACATTATCACGATCGAATACCCCGATGCGTTCGTTCTGATGGAGCACCTTCAAGGTATGGGGGAAAACAATGCCGTCCTGACCCGACGAGAACACGTCAGCAGGGACACCATGCTGGCCGCTGCCTCTGTATACCAGTCGCTGTATGGTAACGAAGATGGAAGTGTTCCAGCAACGTTCCAAATCATATACATGATTGGCTGGTCCCCGGACCCGTCGCAGCCAAAGGCCGATTGCCGGGGGTCGGGAAAGTTGTCCTTAAAGGACATTGACGGTGCAAAAGTGAGAAGCGAGACCACCACTGCCCTTGCTAACGAAAAGCCGCTTCCCCCCAGTGGCCCATTGTACACTCCCACGACCTTGACAGAGGACGATTGAGCCCGTGGCTGCGGGCGGGCCGAAACTGTTTCCCGCATAGTGCATAAAAGTAATTTTAGTCGTAAAAAGTAACAGCATGATATAGTCCTATACGAAGTAACTTTAAAACAAGAAAATTGGCTGTTATTTAAGTAATTAAAATTTAGCTTCGAAGTAACTTTTAGAATTAAATAACAGCCTACATTAAAACGAACAATTTGGCTGTTCTTTTAAGTACTTTGTAAATTAAAGTTAATCTTCTTCGTATACCTTGGTACCGCGAAAGGGGCATTTTGTGTCTAAAAAGTAGAACAAGAAAAATTGGCTGTTATTTTTTAATAGTAATTAAAATTAAAGAAAAAAAGAAGGTGTCAGTTCAAGAACAATGTCTCCTCCTATTGCAGATCCTCCCCAAGTTCTGGTCAAGATTCCAATTGATTGGTCTTAAAAGAACACAGCGGCATAAATGTTTTAAAGGGGCTCGTTGTCTGTGGTACTGCTCAATGAAATAATGATCGGTATTGAGTTTGATCGTTTCGTGGTCGTATACACATACAGATGTAAGTGTACCTTCTGGGAGTCCTAAACGGCTAGGCCGGTCAGCGATTTCCAGGACATATTCGTATGTCTCTCCCAAGTTCTGGTCA
>JACKZZ010011015.1_pt1 | contig 32869 bp, 16 predicted proteins | sample 8027871 | NCBI WGS metagenome assembly JACKZZ01 (sample SAMN15724774, study PRJNA655200) | protist metagenome | isolation source: fluorescence activated cell sorting (FACS) single amplified genomes of... | place: USA: West Boothbay Harbor, Gulf of Maine | collected 2000-07-19
CTTTTTTAGATTTGTACTTATCAAATTTAATGATTTGTTTGTAATGGACATTGAGTTATGCAATTGCAACTGAATTAAATTTGGAAATGAAAAACATATATTGTATATGCCAACATCATTTATATATAATGCGTTTAGTATTGAAAATAAAACAACGGTATTAGAAACGTGTTTGTTATCAAATGTTACAAAATTAGTGCAATCAGCGATAATTGAAGCCGTTTGTTTGAAACAAAATGGATTTAAATATGCTAATTGTTCATCCCCATAATTTGGCGCGATTGTTATTAATGTATTTTCATTCATGTAAACCGTTTGCTTATGCGTTGCACAAGCCTACTTTTTACCTAATATACTTATGATTAAGAAGTATGTAATATATATGTACAAAAACACTGATATCTCTAATGAAGGAATGATGTGTAACTACTTTTGCAATGGTCTGCCTGCGACACATTTTGTTGTCTATTTCACAATAATAATCCTCGTGCAATAGTGAATAAAATAATAATAGTAGTATAGTAATGCTGATTAATGTTGTAGTACCTGTAAAATAATGAAAAATATAATAATAATAATTATTATTATAATTTAATAATAATATAAAATGCAATATTAATTTCAATAATTATACTCGTATTTTGAAAAAATACGTGTGGTTCTTCTAAAAATATCTAAAAATATTTCGAAAATATACTGAAGTGTGATATTAATAATTACTCTCCTCTCTCCTCTAGCAAAAAAATTATTTTAATAGTAGTAAACAACCCACTTTATAGTACTTGGTATATACTTAGATAAAAATCTAGTACATCTACTACTTGACTAAAAACCGTTTTACATCCTCGCTTGTTAAATTAATATCAAAGGATTGAACTTTCTTCATTGATCGCGCTACTTTTCTTTGAACCCGCACACTTCTTCGAACAGGCGTAAGTGTTGTGACTTTGCCATCATTATTCAATGAGACATGTACGGCATTAAAACCATTGTCGCTGCTGCTATCATGAGTAGAGGATTCTTTAACTTCAAAATCAGCCTTTTCATGTTCAAAAATATCTATTTTATTATAATTTAAAGCAACTAATAAACCAGTTGAAATGATGAATACTAAGGAGACGTACATCGACAAATTGTCGCTATCAGGAGGAGTTAATCCAGAATTGACACTCTTGCTATCCACTTCTATTGCTTTACCAAGGTTACTATTGGCAACATTAAAGTTTTTTAAATCTAAAAATGCTTCATCGTCCAGAAGATGGGTTGTTTCTACACTATTAAAAACTGTAGAAAGATATTCATCATCATTAGACAATCCAATAAACGGAGCTTTTTGTTGATGAGCTATTTTATGTATCTTAAACGTCTGTGTTGGTTGAATAACTTTAGATGGTGTTAAAATTTCAACTATCTTCTCATATTTTGATAAATCGACAAAATGGTGATCGTCCACTAGATGAAATGTCTTGGCATTATAAAAGGCAATTGGTGTATCGGATGAAATAGCATCGTTAAAAAACGGTTGCTCATGGCCTAGTTTATATAGATTTAAAGTTCTAATTGGCTCAATCATTTCAACTTTAGTATCTGCAACAAGTACCGTCTTGTTTTCTTCTAATTTTACATTATTTTCATCTTTTTTATTGAACGAAATATCCTGAAATATATTTGCAATAGGGTCGTAACACAATTTACGTCCAGAGATTTCGTCTTCTTCAGTTGTGACAACTGGAAAACAACTTGGATTATACAATGTTGGAGTATTGAAATCTACTACCTGACTATCAGTCTTTAATGGTGCAGGTAAAAGTTTTTTAATAATTAACCCAGTATGAATATCGTCTATGTTCTCCATCAGTGTAAGAAAATAGCAGGTCATTGATAGAGAAATCACGCTAATAAACTTTATCATGTGATAAATATTGAAGTTTTTTGATTCGGTTTGTTGTATTGATTTGGTTTTAATAATACTAAAAGTACTATTTGTGTCAACGAATGCTTCATTACTGTTAAAATTTTCGTCTGCAGATATAGTAGAGTCTACACTTTTCATCATTGCAAAAAAGATGTCTAATTCTTTTTCTACCTGAAATTTATTGACAGTATTATTCTTTCTCGTTTCAAAATGATCGATTATTTTTTCGTCTATTGTTTCACTTTTATCAATATTTGATGTTTCATCAATTGTTTTGATAAATTCGTTTGGTTCTTCTTTTTCAGCAACAACAAGAGTCGGTGTATCAATATTTGGCGTTATATAAATTGTTTTCGTACATTTGTTTGGTTCTTCTTTTTCAGCAACAATAAGAGTCATTGTATCAATATTTGACGTTCCATCAATGGAGTTGAATACTTCGTTTAGATCTTCTTCTTTATCGTCGTATTTTGTTAAAGAAGAAGATGATGAAGAAGAACATTTTTTTTTCAACAACAGCAAATCCCGTTGCATATTGATTGTGTCCAAATTGTTTCTAGAAGGGTTAATTATAACAACCTTTTTTCCGACATCATGTTTACTGTCAACTTTGGTCGCAGATGCTGGAGATGATATTACCTTATTTTTTCTAGCACTTTTTACTTCATTCACTGCATTTGACATTTCTTCTTCTGCTTCATTTTGAATATTGTTTATCTCTTCTAAGTCTTTTTGCATTTGTTCCAATTGCTTTTGAAGCGCCCCATCGTCTTTAGGCGAATCAATTTTTAACAAATTTTCATTTGATGGTATAGCACTTGGAGGACTGACTACTACGTTATAAAGTATTGTACCTAGCATGTCAACAGGAGATTCTTGGGCATTGCCAATAACATTAAAACAATTATTGCTATTGCTACTGGTTGAAAATTTTATTACTTCTGCAGCCGGGTGGATGTTCTCTTCCTCTACTTCAAAAGTATCAACAACATTATTTTCATTTAATATTTGGTCTAGTTCTCGCTCTGTCAATTTTGGCGTATTTATAGTATCGCCACGGTTTCTTACATCACTTGAATTTGCAATTGTGTCGTCCACTGTAATAATTTGTTGCGTTTCAAACACTTTCACACACTCTTCTTGAATCGATGAAAATAACGACAAATCAACATCATGCGACGTTATTTGACTGCTTTCTATTTGTGGCAACATACCAGGAAACATGCTTTGTGCATGTGTTACAGTGTGGCTGCTTTCTATGCGAGGTATCATATCAGACTGCATGCTTTGTGTATTTGTTACAATTTCTCTTTTTTTTTCAACAAGTCTGTCATAACCCGCACTTGAAGAGTTACTTTGGAAAGAGTTGTTTTCATCATTTTTATTTTCCATGTTGGTTTCCATTTCATGATCAAATAATAGTTGTCGTTTCGAGGATTTCTTTTTCTTCTTTTTATTTATTCTTGCTAGGGCCTTTTTCCTTGACTTAATTATAGAAGAAGGGCCGGCGCTAAGCATTGTATTGTCAAATGTTTTACAACTAGGGTCTCCATTATTTAAAGATTTTGTTTTGATGCAACTATTATTGTTGGTGTTTTGAACAATATTACTGAATTTTGAACCAGATTGTTTTTGTTGCTGCTCTTGTTCTTTCTCTCTTGCATTTATCCACTTGTTCAATGCTGCCCTTCTTTTTTCTGAATTTGTACCATTAGCATGGTACTTCAAAGGTGTTGACGACATTCGTTTTGGCCACGCATACGCAATTTGTAATTTTTCGTTTTCACGCAGCAAATATACTTGTGCTTTTGCCTTTAAAATTTCAAATATTAAAGTGGCTTCATATTTATGTTTTTGAAATATGTTTAAAAACAACTTTGTACACAATGGGGGTATTTGCTCAAAGTTATCTGCCAATGCTCGTGGTATTAAAACCATTAAGGCGCCTAAATCTTCCGCTGGTATTGCTTGTTGTTTTTCTTGTTGTTCAGAATCTTCCCAATTGTTATTACCGAGCAATGGCCAACTATTTACTTTAATTATAAATAACTTGATTATTGCCATACGAATTAATGGTTCATTCCGTGCTCTTGAATACATATTTAGCAAAATATTAGGGGATATTTTGATATTTTTTGCAATTTTTTCTAGCAAGCTTTTGCTTGGTATAGAAAACCCAACTTGCGTGGCGACACTTAAATGTAATAAATGTGGCAAAAGTATTTCAAATGTCGATCTAGTAGCAAGTTCGTCTCGTATAGATTTAATAGACACGAACGTTTCTATTAATAAGCAAATGGATTTAATAACAATAGTGTGTTTTTCTTTCAAAACAATTGTTGGTATAATATTTCCGAGGTTTTTTAACAAGCTAAGAATTTCTTTGTTTGTATATGCCATCGTATTATTATTTTTCCTGTTGCTATTGGTAGAAAATGTGGCTTTGTTGCTGCATTTACTATTTGTCCCATTTGCTGATATTGATAATTGTAAAAGGCGTCTTAATGCATTTCCTGCCGTATTTCGAGTATTCCACTTATCATCTTGAAGTAATACACAGTATCGCTGAAAGTCGCTATGCACAGGGAAATCCTCAGAAACGACATCCAAGTTCATACATACATTGGTAGATAATATACTTTTACTTTTATTTAATACATGGCTCGTCGCTGATAATTCAATATTACCTTTTAACCTTGTATCTGGTTCATCAATATTATTATGGTTTACATTACTATAATTTTGTTGTTTTTTTATCTGAGAGTTATGCTTAGAAATTTTAATTGGTGACAAAATGCTTCGTTTTTTGGTGTCCATTATATAATTACGTATGTTCTAGACGTGTCTTTATTATTAAATATATATAGATTTAAATCTGTTTTTACCGTTTAGTACCGTGTGTCTAATGAATTACTGTTAGTTGAACAAACTTATGAGTAACCATCATTTGTGGGTTGCGACTATCGCTTGTGATGTGATGATTATTCTGTAGTATAATATAATTAATAATTAGTACTACTATCTATATTATTATTTGTTGAAATTTATTATTTTTTCAATTTAAAATAAATGTAAAAGTAGTACTAACCAGCTAACGAGGGGTAGTAAAATAATTTATTATAGAATACTGAATAGTGTTACCAACAGTTCCTCAAGGGCTCTGAAATTTAACGTTCATCTTCGTACCGAGATAAAACAAATACGTCCTCCTCGTATTACAATGGAGATTTGCGAAGTTAGAAATCGTAACTTAACACTACATACTATTGAGAGGTAATAATAATATAAGAATACACTTTACACTTTGCAATCGGACAGATTAAGGTATTTCAAACGCGTCCATCAGTATCGAATTTAAATTTAAATTCTAATTCTGAATTCATCACACACACAGTCTTCGTGCATAAAAATAGAAAAATACCAGAAGAATACCACCTATTTATTAGTATTTTTTTATTATTATTATTTTTATTATAATAAATTTTTTTGTTGTTGTGTAATAGTGCTATATCTATTATTATTATTTATTACCTTTTGACAACACCTACCGCTTCTTCTATTTCGTTGCCCACCAATCTCTCAAGATCAAATTATATTGTTGGGATACAGATATGACAGCTTCGTTGCGCAAGACAATTAATTCTTACAGGCTAATAGTATAAACAAGGAATAAAGTTAATACATATATTTATACAGACATTTCGAAAAGAAAAAGTGTACGGGATGTCTCGAAAGTGTCAACAAGTATGGGGTTGTAGTCTCTGTACCTTTCAAAACTCACCGCGAAATAGAAGCTGTGAAATGTGTGGCACTGAAAAAAATGGATGGAAACGTAAAATTCATTCGCCGGCGACAAAGCCCAAAGCTTCGGGGAAACGCAAGAAAGTAAGAAAGATTACAGTAAAAAAAAACTGTAATTCAGGTAGTAGCAGCAATATCAAAAATAAAACAAAAGAAAAACAACGGAACGAAACTATTGAGAAAAAAGAAAAAGCAACAACATCCTTTACTTCACATGAAATCTCAATTAACAAAGAACTTAAAAATATTAGGAGATGTCAATTTTTTTTAGACTCTTATTTAAACTATAAAACAAAAAATAGAAACAATGAATGCAATATCATGCAATTGCCGGAAATAATTGAAGCTAGAGAAGGTAAAGAAAATGCATTATTACAAATTCGATTCGATCTAATTAAATGTGCTAGTTTTTACTCAGGACATATGAAATTGAAAAATATGGAAGATGATGGTATTGAAGCGAAAGATATTTTTTGTGCTAAATGTTTTAAAACATGTATTGATAAAGACAACGACTTGCTTTTATGTGACGGGTACTGTTCCCGTGCATATCACCAATTATGTGATGAACGAAAAATCAAAACAAAAGATATTCCATTAGGTGATGACGATTGGTTCTGTTTGCAATGCGACGTCATTATGGAAGCCTTTGATCACCTAAGTGAAATTATGTTTGATGGTGATAAAACGCATTATAAATTGTATGGATTCAATGACATTTATAAATTATTAGTTCCAGAGCTTGCAATATTCCAAACACCTGAAGACCAGCATAACAAGGACAAATTGATCGGATTAAAATTACGTTTAACGAAAAAGAAAAAAAAACGTGGTTCATTAAAATATTTAAACCAAAGTATTTGCAAAATAATTGAATACAATAAGAAAGACGATACTTTCGTCCTGGAGGAAATAGAAGATAGAAATGATGATGATCACATTACATCATTAATGTCCGCATCATCTAGTAATGCTAGTACCAATACAAATATTACGTCCAAAATCCGCAAGATTTTATTAACATCCGATGAACTAAGTGTAAATGGTAAACGCATTGTTAACAGTAAAATACAAAAAAATAACACTAAAACTGTGGCTACAAGCAATTTTATGGATATACATTTTTCAGAAAATGATTCTGACGACGAGGACTATGAAATATCAAAGGCAGGGTCAGACAAATTCGAAGGCAGTGACAGTAGTTCTGGTTCTGATTTAGAGGATGAAACTTACGAAGAAGCATACATTGTTGCTGGTAAATCATTACGTAAGCGTTGTACAAAAGTAGATTACAGAAAATTAGCAGGAGAGATCGCTTGTGACGGCGAAGATTGGGGCGACAGTTTATTGGATCAAAATTATGACCCGCACAATAAAATGGTAAATGAAAATGAGCAAATTGCAGCAGCACTAAAAAGATCTTTGCAAGAGAAATAAAAACTTGTGTGTGCAGCATATTGATATGTTATGTGTCGAGTTTGCTGGCGTAACATAAAATACGTACGCGTAGCAGTTTGTCTTGCATTATCTCGACTATATATGTATCTATATATACTTGGTATATGTTACTGGTATTGAGTGAGAAGATAACAGATGTATATACCAACTCGCAGAATCCTCTCTGGAAGCCAAAAATATAACCAATAGCAATTTACTATGTTAAAATAATATGTGTGTTACTATATTGTTTATTGGTTATATGTCTGTATCAATTAATGAGTAAGATAAAAATATAATACGATATATATATACACATGAAACAACATAAGTTACCTAAAGGTTATTTTAAAATAAAAAAAAAGTATATTTTACTTTGGCTTTACTTTATGCTTCTCACCTTTCTTATTACTCTTGCTCTTTCTTTTTTTTCCTTTTTTTTTTTTAACCAAACCTATGTGTACTTTCGCTGCCTTTAGATCTGTTTTACATTTATACTTGGAGGTTAATACCGCATATACCCATAGATCAAAGTCTTCCTCATGTACTCTTTTGTATACTTTGATGCAACTAGCGATGTACTCTGATTCTGTTAATGCCCTATCTCCATCTTTATCCATCGCCTCAAATTCTATTCTTGCTTCATTCAAATCGTCTGGCTCTAAACTTGGCGACAGTGCCAACATTTCGTCAAAGGTCAACAGGCCATTCTTGTCATGATCTACGAATATATATTATGTAGATACGTCAACGCATACATATAATACGGTTAGTAACGATAGGACATAAGCATGTGTGGGTGCGTGGATGTGAATTTATGAATATACTTACCTAAATGAGAGAAACACTTTTTTAACTTTGCTTCTCTTGACGCGCCGACCAAACCAAATCTTTTCAGATCTGCTTTTGATTCAGTACATCCCATGTCACTAATATCGTATACATTCACTTTCTCTCAGATAATATAAAAATATATGTATATGCGACCCCAATGATGGGGATCCATGCATCCATGCATAGTAATGTCATATTTCATATTATACTTCTTTCTTATCACTGTTTTTGGCTTCATCATCAATTTCACTGGATGATTCGCTAGTTGCATATGAAATAAAGCTATCGCCACCATCTATACCATTTGCACTTTTATTGACATCGACAATATTATTGTTATCAATAAAAATGGTAGGTGCTTGTGATTGTTGAACAGCTTCTTCAAAATTAGGATTGCTATCTATTGAACTTTGGTTATCGGTGTCATTGATTTCATAGTATTTCGATTCAACCACTGAGTTATCATTATTGCTTTCATTGCTTTTGCCTTCGTCCACCTCAATTCTAACATCTCCCCGCTTTGATATTACATTATTATGAACACCTTTTCCGTTATTAGTAGCAGCTGTTATATTATCACCATCAACAGTATGTAGCGCCTCATGGAACATATCAGTAAATGACATTAATGTACTTTCCATTGCATCAAGTTCAATATCAAGATTATTAATCAATTGCGAAGTTGGCACATTTTTCCATCTTTGATCGCGCTGCTTCTTCTGCCTCCTCTTTTTTCTACGTACTTTCATCCTAGTAGTTAATAATAGCAAGAAAACAATAGAGTTAAAACACAAAGGGGTGATATATAAGTATTTAAAATGTGTTGATGTGCGTGCAATCACTACACATACGTATAAAGTTGTTGCAATTCAGCTTTTTGCATGCGTGTGTGTGTGTACGGCGAATCAATTGCGCCTACAAATGATCGATATGCCATATTTCCACCATATTTATTACTTGATATTATAATATATATAATAATACTTTATTATGTGATAATTATTATTATATTATTGTCAACAATTAATATATAATAATATAATGAGGTCACCATATGATTCCCTCGGCCATTAAAATAAACGGTATTATTATATACCTATATTACAATACTGTACAGATGTCGTCTACAGTTTGTATACAGTTTTCCATACTTTAAATAGCAAAAATCCCTCTATGATAATATAAAGGTGTAAGGTAGTATAGTATGGGGTATTATTCGTATACAGTCCTATAATGGCGTACTCCCAGCTCAGCTAGCTGGGAGTAGCTGGGAGTACGCCATTATAGGACTGTATTGTAATATTAATATGATCATATTGCTCCTGGTCCGCCCCAGTTGAGGTTTTAGGTTGCCAGATGTAATACGTAATACTACCAGGTGGTATACCACCAGGTGGTAGTCGTCTAGTATTTTTGCCAGGCTTGTGAAAATTGCGGCCCAATATTTTTATTATCACTGTACATTATTATTAATTTTTTAAATTTAATGTGGGGTTGTATAATAATGCACATAGCTTTGCACTTTGCATTTGCAGAAGCTAGATACAATACGACGAATATACGATTGGCGCTTTTCAATTATTAAATTACCCCCAAACGAACCAATTACCAACAATCACGGTATTAACCCCGGCACCAGCATGGGTGCAGGGGTATCCACGTTACAAGGCGTGAATGAAATAAAATTAGAAGAACTTCATATGGAACTTTCAAAACCAGTGGACTTAAGCGACGTAGAAACAAATGGAAACGCAGCTAAAGACGAGATTAAAAAGATACGTAAATTGTTTAATGAATCTGGACTTAAAAACATTGGTTCGGATGAGATTCAAATGGAAGCTAGGAAGTCCGTAAATTGCGCTGATATCGCAGATGATGGTAAATCTGAATTAATTCGACTAAGAAGTCTCCTTCAAAAAATGAATGAAAAAGAAATTCTAAAAGTTAATAGAAGCAGTGAAAACTTTGTTGATAAACATTTCCCGCCAAATGCAAACTCGATATGCATAAATGAGGCAATTGATGAAAGCATTGCATGGAAACGTTTATGCAGTTTTATTGATTCACCGATGGATATATTTCCTGATGATGAACCAACTTGCAACTCTGTTAAACAGTCAGCGCATTTAGGAAATTGTTATTTCATTGCAACTTTATGCGCCCTTTGTGAACGAAAAGAATACATAAAATATTTGTTTCAAAATAATACAATTGAAGCAAATAAAATTGGAAGGTATAGTGTAAAAATTTTTCATGCAGGCCGTTTTCATGATATTATCGTCGATGACTATTTTCCAATACAAACATATGAAATTAAAAAGAAAAGAAATTATGATAAAAATGATACTGAAGAAAATAATATATTTACAGAACAAGTTACATCTTTTTATTTTGGTAAAAATAAGAAAAATAAAGGTTTGTGGGTACCGTTATTAGAAAAGGCGTACGCAAAAGTCTATAAAGCATACGGTGCCATTAGTGGTGGTGATATCGCTGAGGCATTGAGAGATTTAACAGGGTCTCCAGTGTTTTCATTCCGCATTGATCGTACACAAAGGGAAACAGAAAGTGGTGACATATGGAATAAATTATGTATATATAACAAAAAGAAAGATGTACGTATATGTATATGCCTCCTCACAAAAATACATACCTTCTAATTATATAAATATATAAAACATCAATGCGTATGACTAACATTTTGCCAATTATTTGTATTATATATATTATATAGCTATTGTGCTGTGGATATTGTACAACAAGTGAAGTAGACTTACAAAAATTTAATAAGGAACAAGAGATAAATACCAAAGAAGATAGACACAAAATTGTACCAAATCATGCGTATGCAATTATTAATATGATTCAAGATGGGAAGACAAATATGCTGGAATTAAGAAACCCCTGGGGTCGTTTGAATACAGTTTCTAGCTTGGAAAGCAAAACTGGTAACAACAATGGATGTTTTACCATATCGTTTAGAGATTGGTATAAATCATTTAATACTCTATATGTATGTACTTTACAAGACTACTTAATTTCTAATAGTGGAAATGAAGAAGTTATAAATACTTGTAAAAAATCGTTTCAGAGCAGATGGACCGATGAGACTGCTGGTGGTTGCTCTCTATTTCCAAATTGGAGGCTAAATCCAACTTTTACATTGGCAATACTCGATGAAAATATTAAAAAATGTTACATTACAATTTCTCAGACCGATAAACGTACAATTAGAAAAAAGACGTCTTCGCTAAATGAATTTGAAAAACTAGATTATGAAAATAAAATTGGTATTGAAGTAATAATGTTAAAAGAAAATACTTGTGGGCCAGAAATAGTAAATGGAAAGTACAATATCGTTAAAAAATCTTCATATTGGAACAAACGGGATGTTTCAATTGAATTAAAAATAACCAAAGACATTATTGGAAATGATTTAATTGTAATTCCTTCAACCTATTTCCCAAACAAACTGGGGTCTTTTTCTATAATAAGCGAAATTGAAGTAAATGACAATATTGATGTTACAAAAATAAATAAATTTATATTTGAACGACGAATGTTCGGAAATAGCGGAGATGTCCAATTGCCCATTGATGATGATACAGGTAAGATTGCATTAAATACAGATGCTCAAAATTCGACACCATCCTCAAATAAAACAGGAAGTAACGAATTTAGTTTCGCATACAAGTACTGCGGAGAATGGAATGATAAAACAGCTGGTGGGCCACCGCATGGACTCTTGTTTCACAAAAATCCGCAATACCAAATAAATGTAAATTCAAAAACGAAAGTCATTTTATTATTATCACAGCAGCAACAAGCACAATATGATTTTAGAATGAATAAGAAGACGAAGGAGTCGGTCTGCATCGATAAGATTGGTATTGGACTGTCTGCATATAGAAATGTGGAGTGTTTAAATAATATTGAAGCAGTAGAAAAGCTGGCAGCACAAACAAAATTTCAGATTGGTGATCCGGTTTTAATGAAAGCATTAGAAATATCTAAAGTTATTGAAGTGACACCTAAACAGAATCCAATATTAGTAAGTGCAAGTGTTCAAAAAGGGAAAAAAGGCAAATTTATTTTAAATGTTTTGACCAGCCAACCAATTTCAATACGAAGCGCACCACAAAATCCATCAAAACGGCAACTTGATTTAATTGAAGCCGAAAGTAAAGACAATACAATAACTACATTGACAAAAAAAGGTGCAAAAACAAACAATAGCACCAACAATAAAGGTCGAGGAAATAGTGGTAAGAAAAAGAAATCTAAGATTCCGGTAACTGGCTCATTTATGAGCGCAAAAAAAAATATGAATGCCATGGGAGATTTATATAGCTCTTTAGAATAATTTGTGTCTTACACATCAAAGCATGTGTGATAAATCTTATATTATCAATGTGTGCGTGTATATATTAAAATACATGATTATATATGTTATCTTCGTACTCATAAACGATACTGATGCCAAGATCACATAAAAACTTAGGCATTATGTACGTGTACATAATAATTACGAGTATATGTGTATGTTGTAATTTTTTTTACATTAATTTTAATGGAAAAATACCATTCCTACCAGTAATTTTATCTATTTCGCTAGCAGGAGCTGGTCCAATGGCGCAAACCGTTTTTGATCCTGCAGCAATTTGTGTACGCCCAGCATCACACACTACATACGACACTAGTTTTAATTCGCGTGCTGCTGCATGTATGTTCATCATCATTTCTTCACTTGGGCACTTCAAAGCAATTTTTGCAGAACCGCCTCTCCAAAACTTTGCACATAGTTTTGGTGTGAGTTTTTCAGCAATTTTTATGGCACCAGTTGCACCGTGGCAAGCTTGGGCAACAATTTTACCCTTTCCCATCTTTAAGTCGGTGCGTATACAAAGCACCATTTTTAAATTTTCAAAAATTCCAGACTCGTCCTTAACATCTGATGACGTTAAACTATCTTCATCATCACTACTATCATCGTTGTCACTACTATCCTCTTCGACGTCACCATCATTTCGCCTCCCCAACTTTTTACCTTTTTTGTCAGTATTAAAAGTGTCTTTCATCATCCAACCAGCAATAAATGCCGCACCCGATACAGCTGTTAATAACATTACATTGATGTTATTTTTTGAATCTGAAAAGCTATTCATTGTATATATCTCTGTATGTATTGGTTTAAAATATCATGTTGTATGTAATTCACAGTATCCACATCTACCTTACGCGGGGGCTTCCCGATGGGTGAAGTCAGGGTACCAACCAAAAAAAAAAAAAATTTAATAATAATAATAATAATATAATAAATAATAATAATAATATAATACTAAATATAATACATATTATAAAAAATATAATAATAATAAAATTTAACTTAATTTTAAATAATAATAAAATAATAATAATAAAATATATAGTCTAATATAAATAATAATAATACGGTATAATAAAATACTACTGTAGTAGTCTAGTCAGGATAAACTGAACTTTTTTTTGTGTCAAGATTCTGAAGCCAAAAAAAATTTTCAGAACTTTTCCCTATATAAAAGTGCTTATCTCGTCAAGCCCTAAAATGGAATTTTTTATTTTTAAAAACTTTTGCAGGAGTAATTTTTTTTGAAGCCGTGATCAAAAAATTTATGTATTTTTTTGATGAAAATCATCCGATAAAATATCATCATTTCTCATTTAAGTATTTTCTTATATCTGTTTCATAAATAATATATCAATTTTAGTGATATTTTTGTACTTGATCTTTATGTGTCAAATTATATTATTTTTAAATTATATTATTCTTTGGACATAAATTACTTAAGTCTAAATAATAAACTATATTTACATTATTATATGTATAAATATATTAGTATACTAAAACCCACACCTACCAATTAAAAAATATTATTATTTTAATTTATTTTTAATTATTTTAACTGGTAGGCATGTTTTTTAATATACTAAGGGTTTTTACAACTTATTTGTTACCATTTATGAATAATTTCCTTAAAAAATTAGGGAATTTGCTAAAATATTGTGAAGTTCAGTTTATCCTGACTAGACTACTATAATATTTAGTAGACCATTTTTAGTACCAGGTATTAATGAATTAAAAGTATACTGTTATTATTATAGTAATGATTTCTGTTCGGACGACATAATTTTACAAGTTTAGTTTCGTTTCTTTTTAGCCAGCTTGCGGGCTTGTGCGCTTTAGCTTCTATTAAAATAAACGACGATGTGCACATGTAGACTTTTTTTTTTAATTTATTATTGGCGCATTTTGCCTAAGCCTTATTGTGCCATTCGTAATTTCAGTAATAAAGTTTGAAGGAAATTGCTGGTATCAGTTTTTATCAGTTTTTTTTCTTATTTTTTTCTCTCTTGCCAGCTTGCACTAAAAAAGGAGGATTGTATCCATTTACATTTACATTGTTGCAGTGTTTATGTTGTTATAATATTACTGTTCCCTCCTCGTAGGACTGTAGTTTCAACTACGTACTATATTTCATGCAGTTGATCAAAAAATTATAATAGTAAATCGTCTAATTATTTATTATTTATCAATAAATCCAACAACAACCTCCTGTGCATTAAACTATATTAAATTTCCATTATTATTTCAATTATTATTATATTATTATATAGTATTATTATTATTTATAGTCTACGATTATGTCAGTTCCCCGCGCCAGTTGTTTACCCTCCTGTAACCTCAAACACACACATTCTTGTACAACGGGATACACAGCAATAACATATTTTGCGCGTAATATTATTACATTATATTTGTTCTAAATATCTAAAAAATGGCTAAAAAAGTCCATGCCATGGTGATGGAACGTGCAATGTCTACGGTTGGCGAAGTATTTAATGCTGATGACCATGATCAAGAGGAAATAGACGACTTAAAAAATGCGTTAGAAGATTGGACGTCTTTCGGTTTGTTTAGTATATTTATGACACATCCACACCAAACGTGTTTTGATTCACTAATCAGAATTTTACCTATTTTGCTTTTATCATCCCAGTGGATGATTCCGCTTGGAATGGGTTTGTCTCAGTGGAGGGAGTACAAGGAAGGGTGGTGTCCTGCCACAGCAACTCTGACTAACAGGTTTTTAATTTTTGCTATTGCTGTAATGTACTTTTGTCGTAGTGTTTTAATTTTTGGTGATAAATATGTTGCCTTTGCCGGTAAGAACAAGAAAACAAAAGCTTTAATGAGGTCAAAGTTATCTGAGTGGGGTCATATTGACGATATAATGGATATATCTTACGAAGGGATATTGTATGTAATGAACTTATGGCTGGTTTTTATTGCAACTTCGCCTTTGGATATTGTCTTGAATTCACTTGCAATGGAATTTGTTATGCAGCTAGATAATGAATTTAAAGAAAATTATTTTAAGTTAAATGGGCGGGCTGTTAGAAATATTTTACATCATAAATGGCATATATTGCCAGAAGGTAAAAAGAATTGCGTATTAAATTGCCTTGAAGGCATTAATGTGTTTATATCCCCCATCATTTGCCTACTGGTACCACTCTGCGCAGTAATATTAGTAGTATACGGCCCATTGTGTAAACCGTAGTTCAAAAGATTGCATATTCAAGTAAGTCCATATATTTACATACATGAGTGAGAAAGATTTGTATCTACATGTATTGTCTCATGATTTGTTGTGTCCTCGTATACGGCTCGTATAACATTAAACATTACTAGCAGCACACTATGTATGCTAACAAAGTACAAAACACTGGATTATTTATATATAAACTAGAATAATAAAAAAGCATTAAAAATTTTTTTAAATAATTAAAAAAAAAAATATCACAATACACAATACAATTTAAATTTATAAAGTTGATAGTACATAATAGTAGTGTTGTATTCCTATTTGTTGCTATAGTATATTACAAGTAAAGTGCACAAGGAAGTAGTCGATATGGCGATATAATACCAAGTAAAAAAAATAATAAAAATATAATAAGACCTAAATAACAAAAAATTAAATACCTATTATTATTTATTTATTATTATTAGTGCATTATATTATTTTACTATTTTTTTATTATTTTATCATTATATACCTTTATATATTATTATTAGTCCATACGTATACCAACAATAATAATAAAATATAATTATAATAATACCGTAGTATTATAGATCAAATGTATAACGTATTACACTACACCTGGTGATTAGAAGCGATGCTTACAACGTAATTTAATGTAGAAGCCAAATAAATCGATCGCGTGCACAGAGTTTCATATTCATATTTATACACAGATATATAATGGCATACGAAAGTTTTGGGGGTGGTGCATATGGTAACGGGAATGACTACGAAGGTAACCCCTTTTCAGACCAAACATTTTCTTCTAACATAAATAGTGATAACAACGACGAAAGGGTAATTGACTTTGAACGTTCATCTGACCAGCCGGACAATATGAGGGCAAACGGTGCATACGACTCAAATGAACCCTCGTGGCATCAACGTTTGCCTCAAGAGAATCATGATGCGGGCAATTTTATGGATGAGAAGCAAGCTAATAGAACCTCAACAGAGAGTTCGTTAAAGACCTCTTTACTTAGGAAAGAGGATATTGATATCGAAGATGATAGATTACCAAGGGGAGGAAATGCTCCTAGGCGTAGGAAAAGTATGCTTTGTTGCGATCGAAAACAGGCAAAATATGCATTTTTTATTACAAATCTTGTAATAGCGGCTATTATGTCTCTTGCTATATTTTCATGGTCCTTAGTCCAAAATTTAAATGTCAAGTTAAATATTGGTATAGAACCAAGCAAACCGAGTGGGTGTATTGATGCAAATAAATGCTTGCTTGACGCAAAGTCATTGAAAGACAATAAATGTGTTTTTCAGTATAGTGCTTCTGATTCATGTGCTACAAGTCATATTAAACAGTATGACTATAAAAATAAGTGGCCAACTCCTGTTAAACTGCGTTGCAACAATTTTCCAAAAGGGGAGTATTTTTCTTCACCGTGGGATATTACTAATAGTAAAATAAGACAATATTCAACAATATTTGGCTTCTTACTGTCTGGTATATACTATATAATGGCACGTCGATGTGATTGCTGTGTACAATTTAGCCTGGCCTCAGTTGAAATTTTAATGTATATACAAGCGATTATTGCTTTCATATGTTGTGGTATAGATAATGCTGCATTGGGAGGTGTGCAGGAAGCCTGTTCCAACAAGTTTAAAGTTAAAAAGTACCAGTCAAAAACAATGCCAATTTGTAGCCTTAGTGGTAATGGGTTAGAATGCGATTTGAAAGAGTTTTACTGGTTGGCATTTGCAAATTTGGCATTAGCCGTATCATGGATTTTGTCGGGTGTATCGTTGCGTAGTTACCGTAAACATAAAACAAATGTACCAACGTTGAATTAAATCTATACTACTACTACTATATGTAAAAATATAATATTTTTATCTATTGTTGTGTACGTATTAATTCATTAATAGTTAATAATACTGTAATAATAATAGAATATTCTTCTGTATTATTATACCACCAGTGGTAGTGTGTACTATATACTACGTAGCAGAATGCAGAGAAAGCACCAATTTACAGAAGAAGATAAAGAAGCAAATAATAATAATACAATATAATAATAATTAATATAAAAAATAAATATATATAATACATAATAATACAACATAAACAACACACACACTTAATTAACGTGCTAACCTACCGGTACTGTACTGGTGGTAGCTGCTATACAGTAGCTAACAAACAACACGTCGTCGTCGAAGAAAATTTAGTTTTTTTATTAATTTATTTATTATTGCATTCATCATTTTTTTTTTTTATTATTATTACCAGGTATTACCTTTAATTAATAAACATCATAACACTATATTACTATATTATTGGAATTATATTTTTTATTTATATTATTATTACACATTGATCAATACGAATGACAAGCACCAAGCATTGTATGTATGGAAAGTATAATATTTCAAAACACGCCATTTCTTGAGATTGTTGCGGTTGCTCTTTAATTTTTAATTTTTAAATAATACTATTTAACGGTATTATGGGAAGTACAGCATCTAAAGAAGAATCATACGGGACAAAAAAAAAAACACACACATCTAAAAAGGAATCCTATGTGGCAACACTCCAACCCACCGACGTTGTTATCATATACCTTTCTTTAATAAGAAAACTACCAAGTGATTTTGATTTACACCTATTCCTTATAATACAGTCCTATGCCGGTTTATCATTTACACTGAGTTCTGTAAACAATAATTTACACCGTGGGGGACAGGACGAAAATATTTTATATCATCAATTGAAGAGAAGAATACCACGGAAAAGAAATTTTATACCAAAATTAATATCAGTCACAACAATTTCAAAAGACCAAGGTTGGTGTGACAGTGGACACGATGGGTCGCGAGTTGGGAGTTATACTTACTTTCAATTACAAATAAATCGCAAAAATAGGAACAATTCAATTTTGAAATCTTACGAAAGAGTCATGGTTCATCGCAATATTCGTGCTGGTCGTTCATTTGATACAGCCACAAAAGTTTTTCAAGAACCAAAAATGGATACTAAATTTTATCCTTGGTACCTGGTAAACAGGAATAAAGTGAAAGAATATATTGTTGAAAAAGTAAAGTGGGATTCTAATAATTTATATTACAATCCTGAAACTTTAATATGTATTAACCCCTCTGAAAATGTACGGGCGTACAGTAGTGTTTACGATAATAATCAGATCGGTAAGGGGCATGCAAGATCAATGTTGGAATCAAAGCAAGCATGGTCCGCTTGGCACAATAATAAAGAGCAATGGATGGTCATTGATTTAGGAATGGAAGCAAATGTTCAAGGTTTAGTTGTCTCTGGTCGTGGAAAGAGTTGTAAAGGCCAGTCTGTAACTGAAATTGCAGTAGAACTTTCTTGTGATAAATCTAGTTGGATCGAGGTTGGGGATTACCAGTGTGAAACATTTAATGAACATGAATTGAAATTTGTGCGTTTAGATTTAAATAATTTGAAATCATCTTCAAATGAGTATCGTTATGTAAAAATACGACCTTTGTGCTGGAAAAAACATATATCAATGCGTGCTGGAGTTGTTATTAAAAATGTTACTTTACCTATATTAAATTTAATGTTGAAACAAAGCAAAAAGTTATTCAATTCAACAAAGGAAAGGGAATGCCCAGTTTATATGTTGAAATCTGTTTTTGTGGCAGGAAACAAAGGCGAGGAGGAGGAGGAACAGGATGATTTTGAAGTACAACTGTATTCTAGATCACATTTTCCTGGATGGAGAAACACAGTACAAAATGCAAAAATTAATGTTATGTTTGAACCAGACATGTATAAAATTATTGAACACCCGCTTGGGATTAAGGAAGAATTTGAAGAACTTAAGAAATTTTAAAACATGCAATGTATAAGTTATCATATATGCATATGTGTTATAAGTTTTCATATATCATATTACGTTCGTAATATTTTACGAGCAACACGATGTATTACTCCGGTATATATAATTAATTCTTACTCATTTATTTATTAAAATCGTATATATAATACGATTATAATCACGCAGATATAAAATTTTACTTAAATTAAAGGGTAAGATAACATATTTTATATATATATTTTAGGAAATGAGATAGGAAGGGAAATAGAACGGGAAAGGGAACGGGGGAACGGCAAAAATGGCAGCGAGAAGAGAAGGAAAAAGGAAAGAAAAAGCAAAATGAAAAAGAAAAAAAATGAAAGGAAAAGTGATAGCATACTAATGGACGACGAAGAAGATTCAATAGCATTACGAATGAAAAGGAATGAAAGAAGAATAAACCAACAATCAGATGGTGATGATGATGAAATCACCAGCTACGAATACTAGACTTCGCGGGAGAAAGTGTGATGGAAGGAATGAGAGAATGAATATTACTTTTTATATATATATAGTATTATTTACAGGGAGTAAAATTTTATTAAATAAATGAGTAAGAATTAATTATATATATATTTTAAAATAGCGGTTTTTTCACGCCTTTTGTTTTCAACTTAATGGTTGTTTTCTTCACTGATGCTTTTCTACCTATTTTCGCTGCAGATTTTGAATTACGGCTTTTTAATTTATTTTTACGTGCTTTCTTTACTTCAAGAACCTTTTCTTCATAAGCTTTCTTCTGTTTTTCTTCCAGCTCTCTTTCTTTATAACGGTAATTCACAAAACTACCGAACAATGTACTTGGATCTGAACCATGCTCTTGTAAATTTAAACTTTTGCCATTAATCATTTCATCCTCTTTCATCATTTCCATTTTAATAATTTCAACTGCAGCTGCCGTATTAGGGCGTATCATTTTAACATTCGAACCAGCATTTCGGGCATGGCTTTTAGTCGGCGAAGGTGGCAAAGAGGTACCACTTCCTCCGCAGTTTACCATATGAGAACTACTACCATGCCCACTTTTATCACTAATTGTCATATTGTGGACATTATTATTTAACTGCATACGGTATTTACGCGCCTCGCGAAAATAATCTTCCACAGTCATTTTTTTCGCGTTAGTAATATTAGTTTTACCTGAGATATGCGGTATCGTATTTGGTTTTTCATGGTTTTTCTTTTTTGCATTTGCAACTTTTGCTGAATAAAATTTATTTTTCACATCATCGCTTGGTGGTCTGGGAAATAGGTGTGGTGCTCCATTGACCCCTCTTTTGTGGCCCATACCTTGGATTGGCACCGGTGAATTGGTATGCATTGATACAACAGTCATAGTTTGTCTGGAATTTTTTTTTTCTAAGTATCTTGCATGTCTAAGTTGTCTACGAATACCCAAACTAGTGACTTCATCTCCATTGACACTATTTGCCATCTCTTCGCCTAGAATTTCACGATTTACATTCCCCGCCCTAGCTGCTATCTCTGCAGTCCAAGCCGCGCTTGCGTGCTTCATATTTTTCCATGTTCCTGCACTATTATTAGCTACGGACTTTCGTAGACCCGATGGTCCAACAGCAGCTTGCTCAAATAAATCATTTGCTGCAACAAAATATTTGCGGTAATTTGCAACCTTTGAAAAGTGTCTAGATATTTTTGCCTCATGCAACCGTGCTATATATCCTAAATCATTAATTTCATAATGAATACCATCCGAGGATTTACTTCCATCTTCTTCTACATCTTTTTTTGTTCCGTCGTCAGATAGACAATCCACCTCTTTTTTTTCACCATCATCTTCATCAGCTTTTTGTGCACAATTTTTCGCTCGCTCTATTCGTTTTTTTCTATTCAGCAGGTCAATCAGTTCTTCACTTCCTGGTTCCGGTTGAGTAGGAATTACCGGTGGGAATATCCTTACAAAATTTTTTAAGTATTTATTTTCATGTTCTTGCCGCAACAGCATTTTATTTTTGGTTTGCTTATCAATTTTTCGTAGTTGTGCTTTGTTCCCGCCACCGTATAATCTGGATTGTGCTTGTGCTGCAACACGCTTTTTATACCTTGACTTGTCATAACGACTAGCATTAATTAGTTTCATTGTTTCTTTTATAACTCCATGTTTAATTTCTAAATCTAAAGGAGTATCGCAAGTAAACGACGGACTATGGTTTACTTCTAATAATATTGGGCGTAGGCTTGACGTAAACATGACATCCAATCCTAATATTTCAAAACAAGAAAATCCATCATTATCTGGGTCCATGAAACAACTGTGGTACATATGTGCTAATTGTGGTTGTGCACTAATAATTGTTTTATTTACAATGTCCCCTACTTGTTCCCACATTTCACAATCATCGTATCCATTATCTTGTAAATATTCTCTAAACCATTTGATACTTCGTTTACTGCCTTGTCCAGATGAATCTACACCTTTATTAAATTCAAACTCTTCACTACCTTTATTTATGGCATAATTTGTTAAGTGCATTCGGGTTTTACTAAAATTTTTACTTGTTGGTGTTACATATTTACGTGTACATAAACGAACTAACCCATCATCGTATAAAAATATTCGCAAAGGATCACAACTAAGTACTAACACATAAATTCGTAAATCAAATTTATAACCATCAATCAAAAATGGATTTGTAATATATTTTTGTGCAACGTATTTAATAGTTGGATCGATTTTACTGACTTGATCCCAACTCCTTGATAAAAAAATACCTTTTCCTTGGCAGGCATGATCGGGTTTAATTATAAAAGTTTTCTTACTTTTGCCAGTTTTTTCACCAAATAATTTACGGAATTCTTTTGTATCTTGTGGCAAGATCCACGTATTTGGAAAGAAATTGAAGTCATCAGGGAAAACTGCCTTTAACCGCTGCAAATTTATAGCCAACTGTGCTTTCCTGGCAATGCTAAGCATACCGGGAAAATGGTTTATTTTTTGATATTTTTTCAACTGCATAACACGTTGTGGAGCCACAGACGTATCTGTCCAATATATATTCCAGTCGACGCAGTCGTCGTCATCGCATTCTACCCAATTTTTCTCTTTTATACATTTCCTAACGACGTCGTATTTACAAGAAGTTAAATTTATATAAAATACAGGTTTCGATTTTTTCTTTGATTTCTTTTTTTTCCCTCCAGTTTTTTTCTTAATTGATTTTTCTAAGGATATAGAGGACATGTTTTTGATGGAATGTCTCTGGGACGAGTAAAAAAGAAAATTTGCAATGTATATACCTTTAAATGGAGCGAATAAATGAAATGGAAGTATATGTATGTATATATATTGACGTTACTAAAATTTAATTTGTGCAACATGGATTGTTGTGCTGAAGTGGTTACATGGATGATGCATGTGTGATGTATTATAATAGAAATCAATACTAGTTTTGTATTGTGGTAGTTATATATAATAGTAGTTATACGAGTAGTATCTGGTATAGTATACGTAGTAGTAGTATACATTTTTATTTTCGATATGGTTATAACGAATAATAAAAAAAAAATAAATTAATTTATTAGACTATATTATGTAGTAGTAGTATGTAAAAGCACTAATTAGAATAGACGATTATCATTGCCACCGCCAGTAAAATGGTAAAAGCTTTAGGTCAGCATATTTTAATAATATAATAATGATAATAATAATACAGCATTGGTACCAAGTTGATTGGATTGTTAATTTTAATAATAAAAAGTCTATAATAATAATAGTACTACATGTATAAAATATTTTTATTATTTTTTTTATTTTTTAATTTAATATTATTGAAATTATTAATAGTCCTGATTATTGCTATTATTTACTATAATAATAAATGAATTAAATTATTACGAGTATTAATACTACGAGGCGTAGGGATTTTTTTACTATTATTTGTATAATAATAATACGTATTATAATGATAATAATAATATAATAATAAAATATACCAGGTAATAATAACAACAATATAAAATACTATTATTTGCAAACAACAACAACATTTTTTATTAGTTGTTTTGTAATAATAAATCACCAACAACATAGTTGGATAGAAACATTGCTCATCATGGCTTTGGTACTACTTTCCAATTGATACCTGATAAACTGTAGTGACGCTCTTGGGTATAAGTAAATATACCCAGACGAAAAATAATATGAGTTCTTTAGCTATACCTACATTCAACCCACCGACGCTTCTGAAATATAATTCGGAAGGTATTGCTACTGAATATGTGTTGCCACCCTCCTTGTCACTAGGACGAAAACGTGCGGCATCTTGTAACTTGCGTCATGTGAAAGTACATAAAAAACCTAGAGTATCACAACAATTTGGACAGGCCATTAAAAGTGTTATAAGGCGCAAGGTTATGACGGCTAGTATAATCAGTAGCAAAAAGTCAGGGTCTGGGGTTACTGGACGTGCTAGAAGCAATAGTATAAATGGCAGTCTTGGAGACGATAGTATCTTATCCGAATCTTTTATCGCAGAAAGAAAAAAAGAAGAGGAGAGAAAAAAAGAGAAAGAAGAACAAGAAGCAGTAAAAAAAGAAAAAGTGAATACAAAGGAAGACCTGGAAAAAATAAATTTAGAAATCGAGAAAGTTTCAAGAAGTATTGTTGAATTAAAAGCTAAAAAGAAGGAACAGTTTTCACAATTAAAAATAATGTTACGGGCTGAAAAACAAAAACAAAAGCAAGCAGCGAAAGAAGCAGCTGAACGACAACGGAGACTGGCAGCAGCCGCTGCAACTGCTGCAGATTATGTTAAAGTTGAATATGTACAAGATCGCCCAACAATGTTGAGTGTCAATAAAACATACTCATCGAAGTAAAAGCTACAAGTCGTATTTATTTTATTATTACGAGATTAATACTTGGTATATTTTAACACTGCGATAGATTCAGGTCTTTGTTTTCTGCTTTCTTGTCATTTTCCCCCATCCTTCATTATTTGTGGTTGGCCAATCATTGCTTTTGGTGGAGGCTTAATGTTTCCATTATTTTTCTCATTCAAGCGCGCTTTTAACTCGGCTATTCTCTCTTGGCGCTTAGAGGTCAATTCCAACTGTAACTTTTTATATTCTGAAAGCTTTGCTAATGCACCTTTGATATCACCAGCATTTTTTAGTGCCAACGCGTCTGCCTTACACTGTTTGGCATTTTTTTCTACTTCTTTTAGCTGATCAAAGACTGGAGATTCATTTTTTTCTTTCTTCTCGCTATTATTAGTAGCAACATTGGCTGGGAAAACTTTGGTTTGCGGTACAGTCAAGATTGCATTTGTTTTACTCGTTGGATCTGCTGGCATTTTCATTGGGGGCTCATGAGAAATTTCTTTCGTTGTTATAGCATTTACATTATTGTTTTGTGCAACTTCTTGTTTTTTAATATCATTTTTTTGTGCCTCGTCAAACGGCTTTCGATCTGCTGATAATTTTGCCCCTGATTGAGTCTGTTCTACTTTTTCCGATATTGATATCATACTTATCTTTTTTTTATTTTCATTTTTACTTTTCTCTCCTGTCTCAAGTGAGGAATCATTAATATTACTAACCATAGCATTCATCTCATGATCATCATTACTTACAACCGCAGACGTATGTATTTCAGCACTTTTACTTTCTTTCAATGTTCCCTTTTCACCTTTCCGTTTTGACTTTTCTTTTTTTAATTTCTTTTTTTTTTCTTTTTTAATACTGGTGTTATTGCCATCATTGTTACCACCATTTGTTTTCTTTGTTTTCTTTTTTTCTCTTTTTTTTGCCTTCTTTTCTATCAAACTTGCATAAACCATTTCCTTGGACTGCTCCAATGCCAATTCAAACTTCTTATAGGCTCGCTCATCAAACGTTAGATTATCGTTGTTCATCATTTCAATCGCTTTCTGTATCATATATTCTCCCTTTTGTACTTGTCCCGCAGCTTTCAAACACAAACCCATGTTGCCTAGAGTGTTCAATGTATCCCGTGCTTTTGGTCCAATAGTTTCTGTGTAACCTTTTAAGGCTCGTTGGTATAATGGGATAGCAGCGTCCATTTTACCCCTAGTCTTCAACAGACGCGCTAAAGTATCTACACATAACAACGTGCATGGATCTGTTCTACCTAACGTAGCATCAAATCCTGTTAAGGCTCGTTTATATAGTTTCTCCGCTTCCCTCAAATTTCCTGTTGCGTAACAAACTGCTGCTAAATTTGACACGGAAGTCAATGTATCTCGATGGTTTGGGCCTAAAATTCGCTCACGGCCTTTTAATGATTTCCGTTGTAACTTTTCTGACTGTTCATATGCCTTATTTTGAAACATGACAGATGCAAGGTCGCACATAGATTTCAAAGTTTCCTCATGATGTTTGCCAAGTATATCAATCCGACCTTGGTATGCGCGCTCTAAATATTCTTTGGCTTGTTTTATTTTACCACCATCTAATAAACACAAGCCCAAATCGCTCACAGTCTGTAACGTTTGTCTATGCTCAATTCCTAATGTTTCCTCTCTCCCTTCCAAACAACACATAAATATACCAACAGCCTCGTCTGATTTCCCCGATGCGTGGCATACTGTTCCCAATCTGTTTAACGTTTGCAACGTTAAATTTGCTTTTAAACCAAGTGTTTCGATACGCGAGTCTAAAACACGACGATAAAGTGCTTCTGCTTCCTCATATTCTTTACGAGATTGTAACAACGATGCTAAATTGTGCATTGACAATAAAGTGTGTGCGTGTTTTTCACCATCTTTGGCCTCAAAGCCTTTTATTGCCCTCCTATACAACATTTCTGCTTCATGAAAATTACCCCGCTTTTGACAAAACACACCAAAATTGTTCACGGATAATAACGTGTTAGGGTGTTCCGCACCTATTGTATCTTCCTGTGTAATAAGTGCTCTACGATAAAAAACTTCTGCATGTGCAATATCATTTTTGCCTTGCATAACCAGCGCCAAATTTTGCAAGGCTAAAATGGTTGTTTCATGATTTTTACCATACAGAATTTCACGTAATGATAATGTTGTTTTACATATTTTTTCTGCTTCCTCATACATTTCATTCTCTCTTAAAAACGCACCTAGATCTTCAGATAAGCGTAAAGCATTTTTTTGCTCTTTTCGATTTACTTTAATGCTTAGGTTATTTTTTAATTTTTCAGGACTCTTTTTGTTTTGGCTCTTTTCACTAGTTGTTTTATTATTTGATGGTGACGACAAAATCAAATTATTATGCATTAAATCCGTGAGCATCATGGTTGATGTATTCACCAGCCAAGTTCTAATAGCTTTCTCTAACGCTCTTGTTGCTCTACGCTCCCCTACTACATCGATGGCTGTCATAATTTTACTTTGTATATCTAGTCTCGAAGCTTTTGAAGTTTTATAATCAATGGTTGTGAGAGATATTGCTACTGACGGAAACTCTGTTATAAGCGCATCATGTAAATCATGCAATGCCTTGCCTGGCATATAAACTTCTAGTGACTTTTTTGCACTTAAAGAGCATAAAATTTCCCATAGACACCATGTGCGACTTAATGCCAATGGCGTTTGCCATGAACCAAGAATCAATATTACGCCCTCCACATTTCGTATCGCGTCTCTTGTTTTTATTTCAACATCGCTATTTTCATCCATTTGATTTTGACGTGCATAATGTTGTGAGATGCTAAATACATCAATCCAAAAAAATGTCTTTGCGGGGTTTAAATTTTTAGTAGTAATCATAACATCTAATGCGCTTATTAATTCAACAAATGGTGCATCCCATGCATGACTTACATAATGCGTCGCCTCACCTACTACACTGTTGCCATGGAAATCTTGATAATCTTTTAATTTTAAATATTCAACATACGAACCGCCATGCTGTATATCTTTCATTAAATTACGACTGCTCCCCAATGTGGTAGTAGTTTCTTGAATTATAACATACTCAACTAATTGTCTTGTTGTTGTATGCGGCTCAATACGACTGAACATATTGTGTAAAAATCGCATACTAACACCTAACTTTGACCATCCTGTTGGCCAAGGAACAATTTTCAATTTTTTGCTTGTTTTCTTTTTATTTAATTTGCGTTTGGATTTTTCTTTTTTTAACCGGCTCTTAGACTTGTTTTTTTTTGAATCACCGGGTTTTCGACCGTCGTTCTGGTTGGTATTTTGAGTATTTAGTGGTTTTGACAGCGACTTTCGCTTTTGTAGACGTACATCTAGTCGAGCCTTTGCAAAATTTTTTCTCATATCATGTTTTTCTTTCCGTTTAACTTGCGCCGTACCATGATTTGTCATTACTCGTTTCGTAAGTGAATGTAGCTTTTTTAAAGTATTGTGCTTTTCTAAATTTGGAGCGCTTGGTGCTTTCGGCCCCAACCTTTCGGTAGAAGCGGAGCGGGTCAGTCTTCCTCCCATGGTAATATAAATTGTATTACGTAGTTTTATGATTTATGAAAGGCGTTGTTTACAAAGAGTTAGTATTCCATATTATTACAACTTGGTAATTTCGATTATTGCTACAGTGTTTTCATTCAGAACATTAGCTATAGATGCGATGGAGCCTAATTAACTTATTGGTAGGTTGCACTTCGTATATTCTGAGCAATTATTTGATTATAGAAGCAAGGGGCATTTCGAATGTTATGAATGGTTTGGTGCGTTTGCCAAGTTCAAATTTAGTTTTTTTGCTTGAGGGTGCATAAACTTTGTTGTTTTATTTATATTATTAATTTTAAATTATTATTTATTTATTTTTTTTTAGTTGTTATTATTATTATACCTGTATTATTATTATTACTATTATAATAAATAATAATAATTAATAAATTATTTATATTATTATTATTTATTATCATCATGATGATCCAATCCAGCAATCCCTACTATTTTTATTATCAAAAAATAAATAATAATATAATATTATTTAATTAACGTCGTACATGTAGTGTGTGGTGTGTTAGTTTAAAAGTTCTAACTACGTTTACGGTAAGTTTGTGAAGGCGATGACTATTTATATTATAGCTCGTACTTCGGTTCTCCTCATAAAACGTCATATAATACCTCCAGTATTATGAATAATTTCTATAGTTTCATTTTATTAATTTCCTCAATAAGGTATTATTTACATGTGAATAGCTTTCTGTATAATTTTATTAAGTTTTTTGCATTAACTTGGGTTCGTTTTAACGTAATATAATAATCGTAAGCTGAATTATGCTGTAATATTAAATTGGGTATCTTTCAACAAGCTATAAAAAAAAAAACAGAATAACATTAATTATTTTTTTTATTATGGTACAGTATTAGGCGGCTCTCCATTGATGAAATTATGTACGATAATTTTCACCAACATACTTTCTCCTTTTATGCTTCCTGTTACCATTATCATTATCAGAGGCAATGCTCCTATTTCTTTTTAATAGCATCCTTTCTTTTTTTGTGCGTGCATTTTTATCTCGCTTGTTCCGATATTCGCGGCTCTCTTTCATCATGTGTTTTGAATACAATCCCATGAAAGTTGGGATTCTCTTCCTTCCAACAACCAGATGTGAAAACTTACTGCTCATTTCAGCTTTCACATGGCAAAGCTCTTCTATGCAAACGTAAAAAGCGTATTTACTACAATTTTGAATACGATTAACGTTTGCAGTGGAGTTGTACATTCTTCCTTGTACAAATTCATAAAAATGGACAGCAGCAAGACGACGCTGATAAACATCAGGGAATTCTGTTTTGAAAATATTAGTCTCCCTTCTAATAATCTCATACCACAGATCTTTAAAATTTCTATGTCGCAGAATTTTTTTTATTTCTGTTTGATAATTTTCATACATTTCTGTAAATTTAGTCTTAAAGCATATCTGTTCTGCATAAGTCTTTTCAATTCCTTCCTGTTCTTGTACCGCGTCGTAATATTTTTCTTTGTAATTAATTAAATCTTGATCTAATAAACCTCCACTTCCACCGTTTGAAATTTGCTTCCGATTCGCATTCAAAGTTGCCCATGTCTTTAAATGCTTACTGTATTCTTTGAAAATAAATCCTAAAACACTTTTACTCTGGTAATTATAATCAGTTGCTCGATAATCATACGTAGGCATTTTATACTCCATTTTTTCCTCATTCTCTTGTCCATGCACGTTTTTCTTCTTCTTTGCTAAATCTTTATCTAGAAAAACTTTATCAAGATCAGATACAAGCATTTTTACATTTTTACCATTAATATCTAACATTTCTGGTCGATCAACTGCGTGGAAACAATACTTTCCGATCTTCCGTGACGTTTCATCATTAACACTAAAATGATCCCACCAACGACGTTGCATATTTGCCAATTGTGAAATCCATAAATGTGATGAACTTCTATAATTTAAAGTAAATTTAATCATTTCTTTTCGCCGCTGTACAAAATTGAGCCCACCTATCATGACTTTATCTTCCCCATTGTCATATGTGTTCTGACTCTTTTCATCAATTTTACAAATAATTGACGAATTCAGTTTTCGCTCGTTCCATTTCATACGAGATGGAATTAATCGATCATCCCATGATACAAAAGCCGTATCGCCATCGAAGTCACCACCGGACATTAGCTCAGCAGCGGAATATGGATGTTCGTCATCAACTTTTGTTGAAAGAACTAAAACATTTGTGTATGCTTTTAATTCTTGCAAATCTACGCATTTTAACACTAGCAAGTCGCCTTGAAAATATGAGGGTTCTCGCAAAGCCAGTACGTCGCCCTTTAAAATACCAACAGGAGTGCCGGTAATTTCGTCATTGAATGTTATATTTACAAAACATTCACCAGGATTTAATTTACCACTTACATCTGGAATAAGCATTAAGCGGCGACTTTTAGCTACTTCAATTTTGAATTTTTGCATATCTTTCCTACACCTCGACTTGGCAATTCTTTCAGCAATTTCGGATAAAAATGGTTCTGTATCGCAACTAAAACCAGCTAACAATGCACGTAACCCACATCGATTTTCAAATTTTTCAAACGGTAAGTTCTCCGTTCCGATCGACAATATGTCTATCAAACGCCCATCTAAAGAGTCTATTTCCTCCATTAACCTTTCTTTCTTCTCTTCCTCTGACATCCCTTTCATGTCTTCCTCAATTTCAGCAACATCAACAAGAAACGATCGTTTTAATTTTTCCATCCATTCTATCAAAACTGATCTTAAAACCGATCGTTTTATACCACGTGATTCCAATAAAAATATATTTTCCCTGTTCAACCTCCCAGGAGTACGACAGCAGTCAATGTTGGTGCGATTAACATCAATAGTCAATTGTGATTCAGTACGACCTTTTAGAGGCATTTTGTATTTTACCATTGATTTTGGCAATACAACTTTCAATCTTGCGTTTGCTCCAGGTTTATATTTTTCCTGATCTATTGTTGCTCGAACAAGAACACCTTTAGACGATCCAATTCTACACTGAATCGCAGTGGGAAAAGTCTCATCCATATTTCTTGATTTGGCCTTTAATTTTTCGAAGACAAACCTAAATGTGTCCTCATCTATTAAACCAGAACCGTCATTCATTAAACACAAGTTTTTGCTATCTTTTCCGGAGATTTTAGCACTGTCGGCTTGCATTGATGCTGGCAGCCCAACGTAAATATCGGCGTCTTTTGTTTCTACAATTTCATCTCTTTTTAAAGTTATTGTTGCAATCGTAGTCGAGTGTGCTAATTTAAAGCGTTTTAGATATTTTCCTATAGACATGGTTGAGTTCTTTTTGCTGTCACAGTGCCAATCTTGAAGCTTTTCAGCAGTAACCGAACTACGCGTTCGCCCGTCTCTGTTGATTTCACTTTCAAGCAATACCAAAAATATTGCTACTATACCTTCATCATCATTTTTAAAATGTGATAATTCTAGATGGAATTGATTATTCGAAAATGGCAAGTTACGTTCATTTACTGGCAATGAAAGAAAATTAAATAAGAAACTGGAGTACATTTTATCAGAATCAGGAATGCGAAGCTTGAAAATTCTCCAACTACCAAATTCACGCAACATTCGATTAGAATGGTCAACTGGCTCATTTATCTCTATGCCCCATTTTCCATTTGTAGAAATATTCAATGTTCCATTGTATTCTACCTCAAAGTGATTTAGATTCAGAAGGCGGTCTTTCCATTGTGGTACCATTTCGCCATCCATACCAGATGCAAAATGCTCCACATATGGGAGATGGAAGAAATCTAACGCTGGTTGCAATGGATTATCTGGCAATACCTTTTTTATCATTGTACTATCTTGCGCAAAATTATTTGTACTAGCCATTGCATTGCTATTTTCGTCATTTATACCGATAGGGGTATCGTTGGTAGTTGACGTAGCCATTGCATTGCTATTTTCGACATTTATACTGATAGGTGCATCGTTGGTAGTTGACGTGATAGTAGACACTGGAAGCGGTTCGATAATAATTGCTCGGTTGTTACTATTATTACTATTATCAGAATCAACATTGTTAAGCGTGTTTTCTGTTTTACCTAATGCATAATTTATGTTTGCTTTAACACTTGTTTCAGTGTCAACAGCTTTTGTGCTTGCTGGTGTCATAGTTGATTTTTTAGCCAATAATGCATCATTTAAATTATATTTATCATTCACCACCATCATCATTGTGCTGCTGGTATTACTGCCACCGCCGACTGCAGCATTATTAGATTCAACGTTCATGTGACTTTGTAACACTGTATTGGGCACTTGTTTTGCTGATCGGTCTTTTTCAAAATTTTTTTTCAATACAAAATTATTTTCACGGCTTCTAAATTCTGATAAATATTTCAAAAAAAACTCACCTTTTTTAAATCCAATCTTTCCATTACCGTGACGTGATAAAATATCAAGTGTTTGTAAGCATAATACGATACTGTTAAATGATTCCAAAAGTTGACTTTCTTCATCCTTTGATATATGTTTCAACTTAAAAATCTCCTCTTTCCAACACCTAATTAAATCGCATTGGTTCCAAAACACTGCTGTAGCATTTGTTTTGTCCATTTTTATCAATGTTTTATTTACTAGTTCTGTTAAGTCAACAGTTAGCCTACTTTGTTCACAATTATCACACTTACATTTACTTAAATGTTGTGTTTTCCTGCCATGAACAATTTGCATAGCCTTATCTTCTCCGCTGTGCAATGCTTTTTGCATGAGACTATGCCGGCATGTTTCAGAGTCGAGACAATATGCTAACAATAAGTCCCTGGAGTCTTTGTTAAAACTTTTCTCGCTCCTAGTAGCTGACTGATCAGTTGTTCTCATGGCACTGAAAATATCATTGTACCTATACAGTAAGATGCATCTTGCTGGCTTTCCATCCCGACCAGCACGGCCACTTGCTTGAATATAATCATCTAAATCCGGT
>JACKZZ010012196.1_pt1 | contig 32788 bp, 34 predicted proteins | sample 8027871 | NCBI WGS metagenome assembly JACKZZ01 (sample SAMN15724774, study PRJNA655200) | protist metagenome | isolation source: fluorescence activated cell sorting (FACS) single amplified genomes of... | place: USA: West Boothbay Harbor, Gulf of Maine | collected 2000-07-19
TTTAACCACGTACTTGCTTTTCTGTTTGTGTGCTTCGTACTTTCTCCCCCACTTGACGTTGTAGTTCCTCCCCCTCCTGGAGCTGGTGGTGGTACGTGACAAATTTGAGATTGCTTTGAAAAACACCAAATTCAAATTCGTATAATTTACCACTACTTTATCACTTAAATAACGATCTATTTTACCATTATTTGCGTCTCAACTCGATTAGTTCCTCCTCCACCTGGATCAGGACCCCCGGTAATGCGTGCTGCTGTTCCTGTGAACAATGGACCAGTCAAACCCAAGACGAAACGACGTGTGAAGATGAAAGATTTCTTCTGGACTCAAATCCCTAACAAGAAAGTTGAGGGTACATTGTGGACAGAATTAAATGATAACAAGGTAAAGCTCAATCTTGATGAACTTGATTCCATGTTTGGTGTCAAAGAAACGAAGAAGGCGGAGTCCAAGACACCAGGGGGATCGAAGGGCAAACCATCGAAACCGAAAATTATTCAACTGGTTGCTGATCCTACTCGTCAGCAGAATGTAGGAATCGCTATCTCGAGACTTAGAATGTCTTATGATGATCTAGGTGACTCTCTGATGAAGGTAGACGAGACAGTTGTGCATCGTGATTTGATTGCCCAACTGTTGAAACTTGTCCCAACAGCGGAGGAAATCGAAATGGTACAGAGCTATGAAGGTGACTGGGCTCTTGTTTCAGAAGTTGATCGATTCTTCAATGCAATGGGCAAAATTCCGGGCCTGACCATGAGATTAAGATGTATGCAGTACAAGCAAAGCTTTGCAGACAATTTTGGCGATGCCAGTGAGAACATCGAAGTATGTTGTAGTAGTTCTTCTTTCGGTTTGTTTTGATTCCAACAATATCTAATTTTACGGAGAAGCTTTTGACAGCTTGCATACTCACAGGGAAATTAACTCGGAATTCATGTATTGTATACAAATTGTTTCAGGCTCTGAAGAGTGGAATCCGGGAGGTGAAATCTTCAAAGAAGCTGAGAAAGCTATTAGAGCTCATTCTTGCGATCGGAAATTACATTAACGGAGAAGGAAGACGTGGAGGAACATGGGGTTTCAAATTGGATACATTTGAAAAGTTGGAGCGACACAAGGCTCAATCTGATGGAAAGACTACCCTGCTTCAATACATGGTACTGCACCTCGAAAAGACAGATCCAGGACTCATCAATGTAAGTTACATGGTGTTTTGTTGCTATTGTTGCACATGAAATTTGTAACGTAATCGGTTTGCATCTACATATACATGGTTATTTGTTTTAACGCAGCTAATTGACGAGTGGGAGCATGTGGTGAAAGCTCAGAAAATCATCATGCAAGACGTCCAGGGTGCAGTGAAACAACTTCGCAGTGGACTCAAGACCATTGAGGGCCAGATGAAGAAGAAACCTACTCCTGGAGATCGTTTTGCAGATGTAATGGGACCATTTGCTGAGAAAATTTCAAGTCAAATCGAAAAGGCAGAGAAGGATATTGCTAAATGTGTCGACACTAGTGATAGTCTTATCCAAAGTTATGGAGAAGATCCCAAAAAGCTGGTACGAAATGTAAAAGAATCCATGAAGTCCAAATCGGCAATCAATTTTATATTCATTCTATCGTATATCGAATAACATTGTATTTATCTTCATTCACGGATTTTATATATTTTATGTTCTCCGTGTGTGTGTGTGTGTGTGTGTGTGTGTATTCATTCGTAGCCCTCTCATGAGTTCTTGAGCAAATTCACAAAGTTTGTCAAAGCGCTGAAAGAGGCCAAGGCTAAGATGGAGAAGCGTAAGGCGGACGAGGAGAAGGCAGCAAAACGAGCGGCAGAGAAACTAAAGCGACAAGCGGCCCTCAAGGCGAAGAGAGCTGCTGCTGGTGGAGGAGATTCTCCTAGCGGCGGCGGCGGTGCTGGTGCCGTGTTCAATGAGAGTGTGTTCGATCAATTGAAGAAGGCCCAAGCAGGTAACGCTTCTGATATCGTGAGCAGGTTCAAGCTAAGACAGCGAGATAAACCAGATGCCCCTAAAGCTAGCGCGGGTGCTGTTAATAACGAATTAGCCGCACTTTTGGCTCGTAGAAGGGGTTAAAACATGAATTATGAAGTGTTAGTTTTGTTATAGCAGATTTTCCAATATATGATTTTTCAACAAGATTATAAGTAACAGTTTCTCTATTTGTTTCAAATTATCAACAGAGTCTTTGATTTCACCAATTCCTATAATTCGTTACGCAGTAAACGCTTCTGATGGATCCATGATCATTGCGGATGCTGTAGCTATATATTATGGTGGCTTTGGAATGTCATAATCTATGTTTATCACATAATTGTGCACTGTATAGATATTTTTACAACACAAGTAGGGGGGGTAATGAAACAGTGTAGAAGAATTAAGAGTGATATGACCCACTGGAAATATATATACATAGAATTTACAACTACTTCACTACTTTTAATCAGCAAAAGGCTGTCCTCCGTACCCTCCTTTTCGGTTTCACCCCATTTATTGCCAGTAGTTCTATATCAAAAAATAGCGTTGCATTGGATGGAATGCTGACATGTGCACAAATATAAAATATGTATGAGGTGATGTAATGCACAGTACATACAAAGTGCTATAAACATGAATAGAGTGCTAAACAGTCGTATAATATAGAGAATACTTACGCAGGAGGGGCACCATCTTCACCGTATGCGAAATCTGGAGTAATAATGACATGGACCCGTTGTCCTAAACTCATCTATACACAGACAAAACAACATAAAACTTAAACATTTATCAATACTACGCACTCCACAGGGGGACTCCGTCCGTGATCGTCGCGACTTCTCCTGTTGTGTTCAAGTTAATTACTTACCTGCATTACACACTCATCCCATCCTGAAGAAGCATATGTTAAGCATCGATGTAGCCATGAAATGAAAGTAATACACAAAAAATATTTTTTAACTCAATGTTAGCGAACGAACCAAGGCAATGGGACTCTCGAGCGGGTCTCCTCTCGCGCATCCTTTGCTCATGATGCATTGTTAGCCACTTTATATTTTACCTTTAATAACTGCACCTATTCCAATTACAAACTGATACGGTATATCTTTTGCCCTTGATGAATCAAATACAGTTCCATCCTTTTCTACCTATAATGAAAAATCACCCAAAATGATGTGTGATTTGCTTGTGGCTTGTATGTATGTATAGAGTAGGACCCTTCTTCGAGAGAGAGTGATTCAAGAAGAGCAATTCCAAATCAACGTACTTTTCCAATGTAATGCATAGTAAGCTGATCTCCTACTTTAGGAAACGTTGTTCCATCACCAGGGAAAATCTCTGTAATCGCGATGCCCTATTATATAGTATGATGGATATCGCGAAACATATTAGTTGAGAATGTACCCCGTGATAATTTTCATGACAGCAAACTTCCAGAGATGCAAAGCTATTAAGCAGTAAATCAAGTTATTCATATTCCTAATGTCAACAATCAATCATAGCTTACCATTATTATGAATAAATCTGACCGTCGATCGATGAAGAAGCAGTTACAAATACTCCCCCAGTAGCATCATGATTTGAGTTTTTCATTTTTTAGTGATTCATTTTGACATCATGTCTACTGAAAAACTACCAACTTTATTTCTACATTTCGATGTAAATGGTAAGACACACAATATGGTGATATTTTATTTCAAATTTACCCATGAATTATCTCTCAAACCAGCTTGTGAGATGTAGAAACCTGATGAAGATGCATATGTCAATTTTTACTTTTTCTAATACAACAGGAACTATTTTAATGACTGATATCGCCGGCGGAAAGACGTTAGAAAACATGATTGGCAAAATGGTTGCCGATCTTGCCTGGGGATTGACTGATTTTGAGGCAAAAACATGGACTCCGGTTACTGATGAATTGCACCAGAAACCTCCACCAGAACATGCAGATAATCCTGCATTGCAAAAATATGCGGAGTTTTTGGAAGTAGTATACCCTAGAGAAGAAGTGAAAGATGATAGTACGTTAGATAGTGATGAATTTTGTAGTTTGAGGGGTCTTGGTTTTTGCCCATGATACTATGATATAAGAGTGAGGGGTCTCCTCGTCTCCTCGCTCAGTTTCTCTAAGCAAATTCTTACTGTATCGTACACACACACACAAACACATATATCAATGAATAAATAGCACCACCGGAGGAGGCAGAGAGAATTAAGAAACAGTACCCAATCAACCGAGCAGCTCGAAATGATATGAAGTATAAATTCTTAATAGAAGGAGGCGCTGGCGAGACATGGAAGCCTCATTTAGATCGACTTTTAGACATGATGGTGTGTGGTTATACAGTGAAAAACCTATTGATGCTATTCTACTTCACCTCATGTTTTTCTGTTTAATATTAACCCCTCACACCCGTTTTCTTTCATTCTTTTGCTCAATTATTATAGAAATTACCTACTGACCCACCAGCGGGACATGAACGGTTGTATGGAGATGGAAAGCACTATTTCTTAGTTCCAGCATTCTTTAACACGATTCACAAGCTTACCGAAATGGGCAGGGACTTTCATATCGTGATTCGTACATTTGGTTATGATATCGAAGATTTGATGGAAGAAATGAATCATTTCTGCCATGGTACCCATTTTCTCTATCCGGATACCAAGTTTAACGGAGAAGATGGGAGTGTGAAACGAACGATTTCCGAGGATGCTTGGGGTAAATTCACACGAACTAAAGAAAGCGATACCCTACACATGAAGAACGGGGATGTATTTCATGGTGCTGCCGATATCTATGAATACATTCTGAAGGTATGTTCGTCAAGAAGTGGCAGTGTCGCGATACAGGATGATTGGCCGTGGTGGGCCGCACACGGGGAAGCAGACACAGCGGGGAAGATTCACATTGTACCCACACACAAGGAGGATGAACATCATATATTCTTTGATGACAATGTTGAACTTGACCGTGCTCATATTATCGATACAAGAGATATGAAAACCGGTGATCCTATCCCCTTCGATGAGGCACACGATGTGTATATCGTGGCCGTGAACACAATGGAGGTGATTGAAAATCAAGATTACTTTCTTGAGAGAATTAAAGTGTGTGAGGAGAAACGTGCTTCCAAGGATAGCAGTTAGTGTAGTGTTGTATATTGAGTAAGACAGCTACTAATTGTAGTGGAGAGAGACGACTCTTTCAAAATAAAAAAAGAAATAGATACATGCGAAATAGATATATATATCTATACAGCGAACATGAATCATATATGTATCATTTATCAATAACACTGCCGGCTGTTGGTTTGTTTACAAAGTCCGCGACCCAGACATCCAATCGATCGATGGTAAACGGTACGCATAATCCAGGCATACCGTGAATAATCTCCCCTCCAGTGAGTAAATGTTCGCATTCCTCTTAGGAGAAGTAACTTAATCTCAGCGATATATAATTTCACGCCAATAATTTTACAATATATTTATTATTCATTATATACAATTTGAACAAATAAATCTAGCGTCTACTATTACTACTGTTAATTAGAATCAATTGTGATGTTCGTTCCTCTCAAAACCTGTTCTTCTATCAAACCCAACCTCTCCTTCGCAGTGTAGTATTTCTTGAAAAAGAAAAACTCTCCTAAATCCAACGGAAATGTTCCATTTAGACCTTCGTTGTCGTATAGAGTGATCTCAAATAGTGTACCATTTAGATTCTGCAGAGAGCTTGGTATCTCTCCTTCAAATTGATTACTTGACAAGTGCAGGATTTGCAGCTTAGGCAGATACCCGATTGAGGATGGAATTGGACCGGAGAATTGATTCTTAATAAGTCCCAAAAAATCTAAATTTTCACACTTGCCAATACTATCAGGTATGCTACCATTCAAATGATTGTATTGCATGGCAACAAATTCCAATTTCTTCATTGATCCAATTGTGGATGGTATCTCACCCACAAGGTTACACTTCATGCCGTAAAGTGCAACAGCGTGTTCACCCAATACTTCCAATGCTCTTCCATCCACTGTTTTGTTTCTACCATCTTGGCAATTAGGAACCTCTATTATTCGACATCCACATTCAGGTTTACCAAGCACTCCATTCGAAAAGTACGTCTTGGCAGTGCACCACTTCGATACCTCATCGCCCCACTCGGCAAGGCACTCAGAGCTTAGCCTGTAGTATTGGGCGGGGTAGTAAGCCAAGAATCCAACACATCCCGTTATAGCGGCGAAACTCAACGAGTAAAACAGCACTTTTACAATGACTTGGAAAGTCTTTAAAATTTTGCTTCCACAACCTGGTTCCGGTACTATCTCCACATTATATGTTTCTTCATCACTATCGCTACTAGATACATCATCTTCACCATCAGCCTCCCCTCCATCTAAATCGCCTTCTCCTATCATTGGCACAGGATAAACTGCATTGTTCGCTTTTACCATTGAAGACCTCCCGACCAGTAGCGTAAGACGTACATCTTCAACACCAGGACCAATGTCCATGTTCTCAATCTTCATTATCCCACATCGCATCAACACATAACGATAAATATCGTAGCTGAGGTACATTAATCGGGCAATTGTTAGATACATCGGCAAAAGATCCAGAATACTTTCATAGTTCATCAGTCCCACAAGTAGTCGTCCGATATAAGCAGCGATGGGATCGGTAGCACTCCTTGCAAGCGATGAACGGGGGGTGAAGTAAACGAATGCATAGGCACTAAACCACAGAAATATCAAATCAGACACAGCTTCAACTCCAATTAGAAATTTGTAACTCCACTCACGATGTCTTAGGCACGGGATAACCACAACGATCATAGAGAGAAGTGTACATAGTGCCAGACCACACATAGCCAGCAGCCATTCATTGGTGGGTACAGTTTTGGAAACGGATATCATGTAGTTAAGTTGAATTCCAACCTCAATAAATTCTTCAAATACCAGTTTGAAATGAAAACAATCATCTCCAAATATCTCCATCAGATATTGCTTCCATTTCTCAATGACAACCTTTCCCGTTTTTGCCACTAAAGCAATTCTACTCTCTGCGTTTTCAGCTCGGTTAGGGACATTGGGAGGTGGCATGATATGTTTCTGCACACCATCGATCATCTTATCTCTCCACATTATGTGACTGAATGTAAATATCACTAAACCAACACAAGCAAACATAGCCGTGTTAAGCGCACTTCCATTTATGCTCTTACTATTCTCTGGAGTGTATTCTATCACTCCACCTTCGCGGAAGTAAGGATGATTTGTAAATACGATTACTGGGATGAAAAAGGCGACCAAAGTAATCGCCATATGAAGGATAGTTGGCACAATCATTGCTGCACCCACTGCCCACGGCATCGATGAGCAATACATGGTTTGGATATGGTTCCATGGTTTCCAAACCCACAACTCTATTCCCACGGAGCCGATGGTCATAACATCATAAATGTGAAGGACAGTCGGACACGTACATGATGCGTACATTTCATCAGTTCCTCTGAAAGCATCAGAATTATCAGGGCATTCCAAACACTGGGATATTGATATCCACAATATCGCGAATAACAGCAGCATAAAGAGATGGAACCCATGCTTCACTGCCTTGCTGTGAACCATCGATATGGTGAATGATCCAGGATATAGAACAAGGAACGTGCAAACACTGGAAAGGATTCCAATGGCAATGAATGAATAGAACTTCCATTCATCGAATGTGGATCTCATACCATTCTACAATAGTGGAAAATAGACAAAGAGATGAAATTAGTACACACATTCTCCATGTTAGCACAAAATATCTCTGAAACTAGTACTTACATTCTGCCATGTCGTCTGTGGAATTACTGTGTTAGCAATAGATGAGATAAATCCGAATCTTATGAAGAGCCAAAAGGTGATTCGAGTCAAATACTGTAAAAAGTATACAAATTCATGGGTTACATGTGTATGTTTAGTTGGTTTTAGTAAGTTAATATAGGAAGCAAAATTGTAAAAAAATCAATCTTGTTTGAGGATCGTCAATAACTTACATTTCTACTGACTACTTCATTTGGTGCATACACTCTCCTATCAATCACTGGAGGAGCAACAGCAGGGGGGTCATCATTCCCAACACCTTCTCCTTCTTCTTCCATTCGTCTCTCTCCATCATCATCTTCAACTTTTTCTCTCTCTCCAACATCCCCTTGATCATCACGTGCAGGTGATACTCTAGCACCTCGTGGTGATTCATATTTAACATCATCTCTTTCATGGTCATCATGATCAGATTTATCACCACTGAATTCAATCTCTTTTACCTTCTTTTGCATTTCTGCGCAAGATGTAGACAATGTAAGAATATACACAGTACATAACCCACAGATTAGTATTGTCCGCAACACATGGAACATTGTTATCATATTTACAGTATGCATGTCAAGATATACACATCAGATTCTACTACTGAAATATGTGCATAGTGTGGTCAAGACTCTAGCAAGTCACAAGTCTACACATTCATACAATTCTAGAGTGAAAGTTCCTAAATCATGGCAACATATATGAAATAACACTCAATTTATTGCAGAAATTGCATATGTATATATATATATATGTTTACACAAGCAAGATGAAACGGAAGCAAGTGTATTACTGTATAAAAGCAATACATTTGAGAGGAGATAATCCACACTAGTGGACATTGATATAATTTTAACAGTTTATATCATATTTAGTACCTAAATGTTCTGAATTAATGGTTCCAATCCGTGAATATATGATTTAGTTTCCAAGGGGTGGTTTGCTAGTTTGCTGGCGTAGTTTGTTGTTTGCCGTTACTCATTCATAGGAAACCGACAAAGCATCGTTCATAATGAGCACACAAAGGGAGAAAATGAACAGAACTGTTCTTAAATGGCTTCAAAGTCTGGATTTAACCTACAGCGTTAAGAATCCAAAGAGGTTTGTTCTTGAATCCATCACAAAAGTCACACATCGCAAAACTCGGTCAACCCCTATTATACAGTCCCTTTTCTATCTCTATTCCCCATCACTGCATAGTCAGAGTTTAGAATCACGTTTGATTTCATCACTAAACACCTAACATACTCACAGTTATTGAGAAATTAAGGGCTTGGGGTGCTTAGAATGATTACAAATGTGTCCATCATGTACAAAGTCTTGCTCTGACCGGTACTTTCGATTTCCATTTTATCATTTTCTATTACTTCAAATTGTAACTTGTACACAGGGATTTTGCGAATGGATTCCTAATTGCTGAAATATTTAGCAGATATTACGAGAAAGATATCGAAATGCATTATTATGACAATGGTACAGCACTGAAGATTAAGCGAGATAACTGGAAGCAGTTAATTCTGTTTTTCAAGAAGAATGAGATTCCATACGACAACGGGGAATTAGATAGAATTATGGAATGTACTTCTGGGGCAATCGTACCATACATAAATTGGTTGTATTCTTATCTCACGGATCGCAAGCTACAGGAGGCACCGACGAGGGATTACAGTTACCTTACAACCGATGAGGGTCCATACAACCGTGCATCACCTTCTCGTTTCCCACGTCTCGGGACAGGGAGAGCCAGTGAACCCGGTACCAAAGCAGGCTCGGTCGCAGAATCCAAGATGGATGAAACCGGAATACCCGATAATCTAACCCATGCTGATATGTTTAGCGTCACATCAGAGGGTGGAAGTCCAACAGCTCATGGACCAAGAGGGGCAACGTCTCCAAAGATTCTACGAGGACCAACCAGAACCGTTGGTGCGGAAGAAAAAGAAGCACGTATTAAGGTTAATAAGGTTCAAGTCAAGACAATAGAAAAGAGTATTTCCCAGCTACGGGCTGCGAAGGATCCATCTAAGGCTAGCCTTGGATTCAAAGGAAACTCGTCTCGACCGGGGACCCCACACATGTCAAGTGTAGAAAGCCTGCTTTCTGGGGGGAAAAAGGATATCACACCAGTGAGTGAGATTTTGAGCCAAGTAATCAACGATGTGTTAGAAGAGCATGGTGCTATGGATATCTTTGGTTCATCAAAGGATGCGGTGACGAGTTTCATCACCTCCATCAAGCTTTCCTATGTCGAAGGGGTTGAATCAAATCTCTCCCAGGAACTATCATTAAAGGTCTTTCAGGGAATCACATCATCAATCCCACAACTAGTGAGCGTGATGCTGAAGTCCGATAAACAGTTTTGGTCATTCCTATCCATCTTTACTCCCCTGATGGTGGACGCTCCAGAAGACTCTCCGTCTTTCACCCAAGTCACGGATCTCATTATGCAAGTCGGCGACGCGTGTATCGAGCTACACGCGGATGTCACCTTCCAGAGATTGAAGAATATGGGCATTATCAAGTTTATAAAAATGCTGAAACGTTTGCCTAACAAACGACACGCGATTCTCAGAACGTTGTATGCCTTTACCCCAAGTGACAACGCATCCCATGTGTCGCTTATCCGGATCCTGAAAGATGAAATTGATGACTTGGGTGTATTCATACACTGTCTAACTATGTGCATCTTCATGGAGCCTGAACTCACCACCCAACTGCTTGACCTGTACGTATACTATTGTATCATTGGACTGGGTATGCCGAGCCCAAATCTCAGAGCCGGTTGCTTAACCATGATCAGCGTTATCGTGACCGTAGATGTCAATCTAGTGGTCGAACCTAACGGGGAGATTTTAGCCCACTTAAAGAGCTTAGTTTCTGATACATGGTGGGAAATCCACGCACAGTTACTGGTAGTGTCCGCGGCTGTTCTTAGTGAGTTACCAGTGGGTTCCTCGCTTGCTGTTCCAATTTATGAAATTGTAGAAGAGTGTCTCACACCTGCATCCAGTGTGAATATCAAAAACCTGGGCTTGTCATACCTAGCCAAGACTGTATCCACGCATCCTCGTTTAGCCGATTGTCTAAGTAGGGTGCTCATGTCAATGAATGCTGATACACAACGATTGATTCTAGAACCTCAGGAGGCTCCGATTTCCTTACCAATTGTGGGCTCGAGTGGTGCAAAATATTATCTAGCACATCTTCCATCTGAATGGAATGGTGTGGTCATAGCACAGGCGTTGGCAGGGGAAATCAAGGCAGCTGTACTAGAAAACCTAGAAGTAGAGCATCTGAATGTGCTTCTAGCTTGTATGTCTCCCTCCCTAGCCAATGTCTCAGCCTTCACAGATGATAATCAAGAAAATTGGTATTCAGTATTTTCGGATCTTCAGAATTATATTTACGTAGCACTGTGTGATCCAACTTGTACCGATCTTAGCGCTAATATCCTGAGAACCTTAATATTTGAAAGCAATTTTGGTTTAGAGATTCTAGATAATAAGAGGTTGATCGGGTGTCTACAGCTTCTCTTCCCCTCCAATGCCACGGCCGGGAACAATCATTGTCAGGAAGTGTTCGGAGCATTTTATGAAGATCTGTTTCACATGTCATTAGAGAATGATGCATTTGCTGAAGTTGTACCAAGATTGATATTAGACTTTGGTGCAAAGTTTTCAGATCGTGTAGACATGTTCCCTGTGTTGAGTAATCTCGTGAGCATGGTTGAGAGTTCCACATCAGGGGGAAAGTAAAAAAGATAACAAAACAGTAGAGGCGAGGAAGTGCTTAGTTTACTAGATAGATATATATTTAATAAATATACAGAATAGTTTGATTTTTGTATTTTTCTTTCATCTAAAGTAATTAATTCGATGGTATTATGACGAAAACTACAGTTATACTATAGAGCGAAAGAGGTCCACAGCGATCAATGAGGTGTGCACTGCTTTTCATGTACTAAAGTAGAAAACTAATCATAAGTCTCGTGATGGCGCCACTATAAAAATCCGCGGTACTGAATGTACATGCGTATTGACTTAATGGAGCCAATGCATCATCTGCTTCACTACTAACTTCTGCATCAATTAATGGGACATTACTTTTTCGCTGCTTCTCCACAACCTGAAGGATATTCAATGCAACATAATGTTCTCTTATTGCCCCTGCCTATATATACAGTAGTACAAGACGGATGAACAGAGGGAAAACAAGTGCTGATGTTAGTATTAAATAAGTAACAGAGAGAGCACTTATATATATTGAGTTACGTATAAAGAGATAGTAGATAGTCCAGTACAGATCGATCAAAATTGAAACAAACCCTAGAAAAAATCTCCGTGAAAAACGACTCAGCATATGGACTTAGTATACAAGGCGAAGCACCAGCTGCTATCAATGTAATCGCATGCTCAAAGTGATATGGTTCATCATCGAATTCTTGACAACATAAATCTAGCGGAGTATCTCCATCCTATATAATAGATATAATGAGTCAAAGCAAAACAATAAAATTGAAAATTGCAATTTCAATAATTTAGTTTTCCATAGAAGCAATTTCATCTATATGCCCATAGTATGTAATACAACCCTCCTACTACCACGCATAAAGTAGATTCTACTTCTTACATTATCCACAATCATAAGGGCAGTATTATCGTCGTCTTTACATTGGCTTATAGGATAGCAAGTTTCAATCAACAGCTTGATAACTTCAGGATTCCCAGTGTTGCACGCACAATGAAGAGGAGTGTAGCCAAAATCCTACAAACCAAATAAATAAGACTATGCAGTTAATATCATCCTAATTTCATGAGTACACCAGCAGGACAACATGTGTATGCAATAGTGCGTACAACGGAGAATGTACAGCGATTTACTCACATGTGTCTTATGACTCAATAACCGATTCAAATCAGTTGCATCATAGCTTTTCAATATAAATCTAAGTATCTCTACATTCTCATTCTCACACGCGAGATGAAGGGCTGATTCCCCATCCTGTACGAGAAGAGTGTCGTAACAAACAGAACAGTATTAGTACATATTTGATACAACATGCATAGCCTGACTCACATAAAGAGGGACAGTGTTTTATTCAAGATGAAAATGTGCCAAACAGGTGTGTTGCTTATTACCATAGTCAATATGCTTCGTTTTAAGATCTGAGGGAACTTCTGAGCAATCAGATTTAATATTTCTTGATTCGGATTCATGCATGCATTGCTAACACTACTATAACCATGCTATTCACATATTATGAGCAATCAAAAATAGAGAAAATGAGTTTCAATTATTATTATTGCCATGTTTTGCTTGGTGTGCACGCAATCACGAAACGTACTACTGAATCTCTTTCCTCCAACATTTCCCACGTTACAAGCCCAGGTTCATCTAGTAATACCTGTATAATCTCAGGATCTTCGCTGTCACACGCATGATGTAGTACACAACCCTATACATGACGTTTTATATCACAATGTGCCAGGCCCAAAAGCAACCGAGTCACTACATCATGCATGAGAGATAAAGACAATTTGAGAAAAGCAAGAAAACTAACCTCAGCGTTGCACTTAATGCTAGTATCGAGAGAAGCATCTACAACAAAATACAAAAGCATGTCTGAACAAACGGGACATTTTCCACGTGATTCCTGTACGTGGATTGAAAATGTGAAAGAGAGACGCAAAAATGGTATTTAAAATGCAGTTGAAGACACAAAATGGAGCTAATGGAGCTAATTACCGTACCATCTGGTAGTTCTGACAGTAAACCACCTGTTAACACTATTATATACAAATTCGATTGGAAAATTGGCCAAGATAGATTATAACACAACTATCATTGTAAGCGCAACGTACGTTTATCGCGATTAATTTCATTATGTAAAATATATGTACTGAAATTACAAGGGTAATCGACATCAACAGATTCATTTGTACATTAGCATTGTGAAAGGTATTTATTTGCTCATAACTGATTGCTGATTTACTGTTGGAGCGAGGAGGTCACAAAGCGAATTTAACATTTAACATGATATTCAAGCTCTGGTATTGCTGAATTATCTATTTATACCAAAGATAGGATATTCACTCATTTAATTGATTTATTATCAAATAATATCTGCATTGTTTATTTATTGGTGGGGTAGAATCAATGCTTCGAGAGCACAATCGAGAAAAACCCAAGCTTCTAGAGCAATTCCCAATTTCTCTGGTCCAAAAACGATATCGGGGAATTTAATTCTGCTTAACTTCATAAAATTAATACGCCAGCTACACTAGGAGTAACTACTGAATCTAATAACTTCGACAAAATGCTAAAATCAGAATATTATGAAAACGATGGAATTTTGGAAGTTTTGTTATCGACCGAAGAAATGGAAACACTGAAGAGTTTGGAGCATGTTTGCAAGTCTATTGTGTTTCCCAACACCGAGTTTACCGTACACCCTGTAGATGGGGGGCTAACTAATTTGGTATGTAACTTATATGATTGAAATTAACCATGCATTCTACTGTAGTACATACTCCCAGCCAGTGTAAACGGTTTTAAAATCAGACGTTACGTACTCTGTGCTTCTATATATATATGTAACATAGCTTTGGAGAGCTGAAAGCGTGCATCCAGGGGTGAACGGGGTGAAGAATGTATTGATCAAAGTGTTTGGGAATGGAACCGATGAGTTGATTGATCGTGAATTAGAGAGAAATGTTGTATCAGCGTTGTCTGAACAAGCCTTCACTGCACCAGTGTGTGGATTTTTCCGTAACGGTCGTATTGAACCATGGATTGATGGAAGGATACTTACTGTTGATGAGGTTGGTATAGTGTTACAGTGTGTACTTTTGTTATTATTACACTGTGCGTCTCATTCATTCAAAAACATATTGATTCACTCAACAATATTTTTTTGATGTTTCCACTTGCCACACACACACTTCGCAGATGTCTGATCCGAATGTTATAACACTTGTCGCAGAGAGGATCGCTCATCTACACAAGGTGGATATATCAGCAGGAGATGGTGCTGGTGACTATTCATTGTCCACCAAGGAGCCGCGTATGTGGTCCCTCATTGACGAGAGAATGAAAATGGCATTGGAGGTTGACTTCGATGATGATCCTTACAAAGCAGGTTGTCTCGCTCAACTCCATCTTCGGGAGAAAATCATCGCAGAAATTGAGTGGCTAAAGTCAACATTGGCTAAAATTTCTTCCCCGGTAGTGTTTTGTCACGGTGATTTAACCAACTCCAACATGATTGTCGAGAGTGATGAAGATGGGGTGATTACGAAGGTTTCGATAATCGATTTCGATTACAGTGGATACGATTACAGAGGATTTGATATTGGAACCCATTTCACCAAGTTTGCTGGTATTACAGGGGATTACTCAAAGTATCCGAACGCGAAAACACAGTACGCCTTCCTGAGCCAATACTTACGAAGTAATCATGTCGAACCTACCAAGGAAGCACTTGATTGCCTTTACGAGGAAGTGAATGCATTTGCCCTTGCATCATATCTTTGTTGGGGTTTGTGGGGCATTCTACAGAGTGAGAAATCAACTAAAAGCTTTGACTATCTTGAATACGCCAGGGTGCGTTTTGAAAGATATTTCGTTCAAAAGGAGGAATTTGTTTTGTTGAAAGCAGCTTCGACAGAAACAATGTTTTAGTAGTAGAGAGAGAGGAAGCAAGTAACAGCTCAACACTCCGCTAGTACTTGTTTGTACATAGTAAATCTATATATTTTATGCATCCATATCCATCCTCCCGTCCGGTATTTCAAATATTGTTATGTGAGGAGGAAGCAGCACGCACGAGGAAGGACAACAGTGGTAATCCTCTGCAGTGCTCTAGTAGCTACTAGCAGTTGTAGTTAGTATTTTATTGATTGAATTGAAATTGCGCAATTGTTATTTTTGTATGTTTTGTATATATATATATAATATTCTTCATCGTGAAACAATAAGAGAACATAAAGAGAGTCAATTTATTAGTTATCAAATCGCATCATTGTATAAAAGAAGGGGGTCACATCAGGAGCACACTTGATGTTGTTCTGTGTATATATTTTTTTATTATGTATGATGTCCTTTGTTGCTACGTGAAGTACATACAAATATATATAAACGAGAGTCTTTTTATACATACATAAAGGTGTAAGTAATTCCATTCTCACACCATCTGCCTCGTCCACTCAACAAGCCTTCTTCTTCTGTTTTCTTTCATCATTCAGTTGACGGGAATGTCGCTTGATTCGTGAGAATGGAGAGATTGTTGGATCAGCGATAAACTTGTAAATAACAAAAACCCAACTCTTATGCTTTGGCAAATTCTCATAGAACTCTGGAGCCATTTTTGTGAGCAACGGCAATCGACGGGAGGAAATAAATGGCATATCGTGGTGTTCTACATGGTACCTACACAACACAGTAGCAGATAGCAGAGAAAGAGACGATAAAATATACAGTATATAGACCGACAAGAAGAAGGACAGGTTCAAGGTAATGATCTACTCATTTCAATGCGAATCTCTATTTTCTTACCCAACGTTGTAGCTGAACCAATTCAACACTCTGCAGTGTGTCCAGCCAAAGAGGAGTATATAAAGCAGCAGTGTTGTAAAACAAAGATCGATTACTATGAAATATAATAAAAACAGCATAGATAATGTAAAATATGTTCTTACCCATAGTACGAGTATGTCTCATTCAGAGTCCAGTTACAATACGTTGATGCTACCCCCTGATACTCCGAACCGTTGATATTCTTGGTAGCAGGAAACAATAAAAAATGTTCGGCATAGAAATGTCCCGCCATTGGATGTAGACCCAATCCAAGAAAAGTTCCAAGCACGAAATACCATAGCATTTTACCTCCATTATCCATGCAAGAATACACCAATGCATTAAATGTAAGCTGAGTGAGTACATTAAGCATAATCCAACGGTCAGCAGAAGCTACTAGTAGCAGGGACTTCTTCGGTGGACGCTGCTTCACAACCAATAGTGGTCTCAGAGCGTAGAATAATGGCTGGAATAGCACCCAAAACAGCTTCCGTAACGGTGTAGTGAAGAACATTCCCTCCCAATCGGTAGGAAGATCAGGATCAACATGATCTACTGTCATATACTTGTGATGCATTTGATGGTAAACACGGAACGTTGCAAAGGATGGAATCCCAAGCGGTAAGTTGACAAACAGACCGAGCATTTTATTGGCCAATCTCCCCTTGAAAGCAAGATTATGACTAATCTCATGCATTCCCAGTGTTAGGTTGTGATTCAATGTCCCTCCAATAATGTAACAGATCACAGTGAATGCGATGGGCGACAGATTCTTCAAATTGCAAACCCAATACGCAACAAAGAATTGGGACAAACAAACACTAATACACTGAGCAGCAACCAATGGGTCATGGCCAAATAATTTCCGTACTTCCGGATACTTTGATAGGATAGCCTTTCGTCTCGTTGCATGTGGTTCATCACTGTAAACCCACTCAAAGTCTTCTTGTCTCATCTTTCAAACTGAGAGAGAGAGAGAAAAGTTGAAAATATCCAATAGGAATCACAGTAATTCAACACATATTCACTTTCACAACATGCTAATGATACATAATAATCAACAAAATACATAAAATATATTAACAATACTCTAAAAATTTCCAAAAATTGTCCTTTCAATTTTTCATTTTCACAAAACTAAACTGGGGTAGTAGGTTCCCTTTCATATTATATTTTGAAAAAACAACACTATCGAATTAATCTAAATATAAATACATTATCTTCTAAATTACAATAACACATACATCAACTTTAAAACAATTTACTTCTCTCTGCCTGTGGCCTTAACTTCACTATCAGTCATGAATATCATCCCACCCGCCTCCTTCCCCCTCCTCTGCTTGTTCCTGCTGCTCTGCCTGCTGCTATGCTCTTCTACTCTCATATCATCAAAGTTATATAGACGCCAGCCAGCATCATCTACCTAAACTTAGGTCTAATTTCAAGCACACTACCCACCCCTTATACACCAAATTAGCCTTTTCTTCGTACAGATGTATTGTCTTAAAACAGCATGACCCTGCCTCTCCTTCCTCGTTCGGCCACGCTCGTCCTTCCTTGCTTCCTCTACTTTACTACTACTAGTACAACACCTTCTACACGTTTTCACTACAAGACATAGTCAACTGAGGATAGTTGACCATTGATCCAGCGCCCGCACACAGTGGCCCCGTCTGGGCAAAAGAGTGTTCCATATCCCATAGGAATTTTCTCACTGTTTATTTCACCTTCAAACGTGTATCCACCAACGCAATTCATCACCCCGATCCCAGCACCACTAAGGAAAAGAGTGGGATTACTAACCACGGAGAAGAGATGCTTGGGGAGTGACAAGCGATATCCAGATACATTGAAAATGTCAACACCTTCTACGGCATTTGGTGGAGACATTTCATCCTCAGTAGCCTTATCGGCACACATAAAACTAATATCTCTATCTGCAACCTTATTATCACCAATTTTACCCACATTTTCATCTAACGAGACGTTATATTGTGGTTGTAATACACAGCTATCATTATTTAATCCAAATGATGAGGATGAAGATGTCCAATTCGATTTCGAAAGTTGCCGCAAAATTTTTGGCTTTCGCAACTTCGTATAACCATCTACAGGGGGCGTTAGGAGAATATTTCTTGACGGCGACCGATGTATTGACGACATTATCATCGAGGTAGTCGATGAACGGGACGCGGAACAACCCATTTTAATTTTATTTTGCTTCGTGTAAAAAACTTAGGGACGTGGGACGTGGGCACGATAGTTTTGGCAGTGGGGTAGTTTTGACTTCGAGGTTTAAATTAAAACCTCATCTAACTGGTGACAGGATTAATGCTTTCTCCATCTGTTATCATCGAGGAGTGCTTCGAGTGTTTAATACTCGATGGTAGACTATATGGTCTCCCATATACAACATTTGAAGAGAAAATCGCCAAGCGATTGAAGGCCAAAAAGTTCCCTGTTGATGAGCATATTTTAGCATATACTTGGAAGCATTTGACAAAACAAAAGGAAGTTATATTTTTTTCAGTATGTGATAAAGATGCTGGTGGAAACGCGGTTGAAGTACGTGATTTTAGTGACTCATTTTCAATTGCTTTGCCCATATTTATGTGGTAGTTTTTGTTAATCTACTTTCTTCCATTCCTAAAATTAGCATGTAAACTAAATTGTAAATTATTTCATCTTTAATACAGACTAGTGAAGTCCGTTCACTTAAGAAAATACGATCTCCTCGTTACAAGAATATAGTTATGGTAAGTTTTGCGTGACATACTTTTTTACCACGCATTTGCTCTACTAGTAGGACTCTGTGCTGCTAGACACTATATTACGGGGCTAGAAGGATGTGCTTTTTTTCATTAACATAATTATATACTTGTGCTCCCTTCACACAGCTTCGACATGTTACATACGCAGAGTTGAATGAGAGCATGAAGAAGACCATCTTTGTCCAGGCATCGGAGGATGCAGTTCTGCAACGACTGGATTACCCAGCTCACGTTCCTGAAAACAAAGATTTCATAGAAACCGTCATTTCAATTGCAAATGCCAAGGAACGCGGACGTGCTCTCAGGGTAAATCTCACACATATACTAGATATCTCTTTCTCACTCTAAATAAGGGTGCTAACCTGCTGGGTAATGATCCAATATCACGGAACTTTATGCTTACTACATCATTTCATTTTATTATTTTGAATTTGCTCAAATAATTTGTGTACACAGGATACCCCCGATTTTGTCCGACGACAAATATATGCGTATCAAAATGTCACCAAGCGTGCTTGTACTAAGAAGGGTGAAGGTGGGCTCGCACTGGGTACGCTGCTGTGGTCACTGACACGTCATTGTCGAATACAGTATTCTCCACTAGCATTTGACAATGATGAATCAAGACTTTACATTCAAACCCAGCGAATCATATCAATCCTTAGGGGACATTCTAACAAAAAGGCAATGAAGAATAGTATCATTCAGGAAAGGTATGTGGTGATATGTATATATTTCGAGCTATATGTGTGTTTGGCACAACGAACAGGAGCTCTTTTCACATTTGCCTTCTTCTCCCTAACATTAATTTACATCTTCACTAGCTACAATACTTTGCTTCTCACATTTAAATATATATGTCACTCACATACACGCACACGAACACAGACTTGGCTTAGATGTGCCCAAATTCAGACAAGTGGTTGACTATATCCGGAACGTGCATTCTAAACATGAACTTTTACGCGAGACTGTCGAGCAGTGTAGAACTGATGATGGTCGACGTCTTCAAAGTATGTTTGAGTATATTGATCGGACCAAATCTGTTGATCATGTTAACGCGGAAGACATGGCAGAAGGGGAAGGAGACGACAATGATGAAGTATTGAATGTGTGGAGCACACCTTACTCCGAAATACCATTATTCCATCAAATGATGTATCGGATGCGCAAGGCTGGAAGTGTAAGTTCTAATAAATAAACTAATTCACAAATAATTCCATATATTTGTTCAATTTAGTTTTGGCAAATTACATATACTAATTGTAGCGTTACATCATCGTCCTCCTTTACTGTGTGTGTCTCGTGCATAATGAATTATATTTTTGTTTTCTTGAACATTTACAGCAAGGAATAACCATAGTAGATCTCCGCAGACACTTTGGTTTGCATTATAAGCTTGTCTACAAGTATATGGAGAGGACGACCAAATCGGGGGTTACAGTACAAAGAGGTGGGGGTAACACCATGCGGAAGTTTTGTGCTAAGGCACTTGCCACGGCAACGAAACCTGAGCTTTCAAAACCAGAAAAAATCGAATGCAAGAGAATGAAACGACAAAGAATCATGAAATATCTGCAAGTTAATAAAATGGAAACAAGACAACAGTTAATGAAAGTCTATAATGAAAATCTTGAGTTTCCAACAAGAACCGTGGTTAAACTAACCTACAAGCCTTTCATGAAGTTGTTAAAGGGCTGGGAAGAGGAAGGCATTGTTTCCATTACCAATGCAACCATCAACGGATCCGTGAAGCTCACTATCGTGACCCTACCGCAGTACGCTCATAATAGCGATTTACTGGACGATTTCACTGAAACTGCAAAGGCTCGGGCTTTTGAAACCAGAAATTCGTATTACGATGCAAGGAAAAGGGAGGTAGATAAACTTGCATTCTTCAATAACGTGGAGCGCATGCTGGATAACATGGATATCACTATGCAAAGCATTGATAGGTCATCCCATATGATGAGCTCCATGAGTTCGTTTCTATCCAAAGTCAATGATGATCTGTTGAACATTGTACCCACCGAAGCTGCCGCAACGATGATCTTTGCAGAGGCAGAGAAGCCATCAACGTCATTATCAGCGAGTGCATCGGTGCTAGTACAGGATGAGGGCATGGTGGTAGAAGAAACACCCGATAGAATGAATGATAACTCTCTATCACATTCGTCGTTATCCCGTCACACTATGAGGAGTGAGCCATCATCCGAGAAAAATAAACCTGCTCAGTTTGAAGCTTCGCTATCACCACAGCGCTCTGCTCTTTCACTCGATATAGCTTCATCACCACTACTACCTGTCACACCCACGACAGTAAGTAGCAGCAAGAAGCGAAAGAGAGATGTTGCGCCAACAACGCCAACAACAAAAGACTCTTCGGAAGTGATTGAGAGGTATGAAGCAAGACAAAAGTATTCATTCCAATAACCATGAATGATTTGTATATTTAAAATTATGCAGTTTCTCCCATAACTTCATTTTATTGTGGTATATTCGCTTAACACAATTTTGATGCATATATATATATAGCAGCACTGCAACCACCACCACCACCACTACTACTAGTGATATCAACATCAATCCACCTCCATCGAAGAGACGAAAGCTTGCCAAGAAGTCGATCGTGTCAAGGAAATTACTTGATTATAGGTCAGTAGTAGAATGTGTTTGTCCGTGAATATAAGATATTAAATTGTACATATCGCATTGTATAACAGTAATACTTTTGGCTTCTTAAAAACATCTGTGCGTGTAACCTTAACTTATTTGCTACCACACAAGCAGGGTACCCAAGAATCCGGAAGTGAGTGATTATTTGGTTAGAAAACGAACAGCGAATGATGTACTTTCTATCAAGGTCCCTGAGCTACCAAAGGTTCTCAAGAAATTCTATTCCAAGCTCCCGATGGTAAGCTTTTGATTTATGTCCCCATGATGAAGCTGTGATTTTGTGGATGATGCTACTTCTTCTACTACTAGTAGACCCCCCCTCCCGTAAGACAACGCTAACAAAACCATTTGAAATTTCTTTCAACTGTTTTCTGTAGGAGTATAACTCCAAAGCTCCTCCTGATGTCGTCTTTGAAGATCCACAAAAGTCAGCAAGGTTTCCAGCAAATCTAACGACAGCTCGATTAACGTATGCATTCGAGGATGAACACTTGGCTACGATGATCCTCGATATCAAGAGCAAGTATGGGACAGTCTATGGTGCCTCGGATATTGAATACTTTCTGGCTTATCTATTTAAGTATAAAGATATTACCGATTTTAGAGATGCTATTGTTGACAACAGAAGGATTCAGGCTCATGTTGATATGTACCGCAAGGTTCTTAAACATGCTCCGGAAACCACGTTCCGAGAAATCAGGGTATTGAATAGACTCCTTCAGTACCTAAATGAGAAACAACACCGACCCAAAGATGCCATAGAGGGAAGCGAAGACGGCGCCTTACTTTGCTTTACCTTAGATGATCTAACTATGGGCTTTTCTGTACTCTGGCAGAATGAATGGGTTGCCATCAATAACTCAATTACTAGGCTTGTTAGATTGTCCAACTTCGGCGGGGGTAAAAACAGAAAGCGGCATCGATTCCATTGGAGTATGGTACGTCCAGTAGGAATACTTGTGCTTTGTTGGTAGTAGATTTAATAATAATATCGTGTTTAGAGTTTTAACTGAGCGACTTTTATATCACTTTTGTATGATGGAATATGTGTATTTTTGTATACTGTACAATATACAGGCTTATTCTATGGCTCTGAGAAAGAAATTGCTGTTTCTAAATGATGAAATAAAGCATCAAGCTGAAACGTAAGTTGATAACATTCATTTTTCTCGTTGTTTGAGTACGGCGTGGCATGGGTTTTCGTATTATCTATATTCAATTGTGTTCGATTTTCGTTTTCGTTTCAAAACCACCGTGCACAATAAACACATATTCACATCCGCAGTTTCCGAAGAGAAGTCAATCACAATGTTAACAAAATTGAATTCGCTAAAGTAGTACACAAGAACAAGAAATCAGGTCCTTTGGTGGCTGCCTTGGACATGGTTTTCAATGGAGATGCCTTGCTAGTCTCCGATCCTTCTAACGCTTACGATTGGAAGGAGTTTGATCCATCGAAAACTGTCGAAGCTGAAGGAGGAGGGGTTGGTGGCATCAGGCCGAATAGGATTCACGACGGTGATGTTGATGATGTTGTTGATGATGGAGCAAAGAATGACACAGATGATGATGATGATGATGTTGAGGATGACGACATGGATGTGGAGGATGATGAAGAATCACGTTCAAAGTATGTACACCATCATACACTGCTGCTCAACTACTACTTACACTATATGCATCTAGTTTCAATGGATTCACGTTGTGGCTGTTTTTACTTGTTTTCACCATGTTTTCAAAAATTGTATTTATCAATGCAGACGTCGTACTACTAGAAAAGAAAAAGAGACTAACCACACTAAGGGAATCTCTACCCATAGCAAGCTATTACCCGCCAAAGAAGAACATGATAAGACAATGATGATGATCCCCCACACGAAAACTGGAAAATTTGAACCAGAGTTTAAGGTAAATTTGTATTAATTTCGTATTACATAATTTCGTGTATATTATCATGGCTTGTAACCTCTATACCCCCTCCTCATTATACCCCTCTCGCGATGTGTACATATACCTTTAACTATAAATGTTATATTTTGTAGTTTCATATCAAGAAAGCCACTTCCCCTGCTGATGCATTCCTAAAGCTACCCATCGATAGTTTGGATGCACCAGCTACCGTTTCAGCCCTAGGTTACTTGTCACTTCCCAAGGATACGTCGAAGTTACTTGGTACCACTTACATCTCTAGTTTACCGAGTGACACCAGTCATACAACCCCATCTACAATGAAGCTAAAGGTGGAAGCCTTGATTCGAGATGCAGGGTTAGATGGTGTCTGCTTTGGGCAAGTCGCATCCATGGTGCACAGTGAGAGAACTTGCGCTAACAAACAGCTGCTTTCGATACCTGGTTACAGTAAACACGGGGATGACAAGTGCCTCGACAAGACTTGTCGAGATTGCATTGGAATAGCGAAACAGCTTCTTGAGGAGGGCATGGGCATTGATGATGCATCATCAGCAGGGATGAAGTATTTGAAAGTGTCTGCCTGTGAACATTATCGCTTTGTGTACGCTCTGGATGGGGAAGTCCAATCCATGTGGGCTACAAGACGTATGGTTGAGAATGATATCACAGCCTCGAAGCCGTGGATATATTTCTCTGATGGTAAATATATCGAAAAATCATTGGAAGAATACGGTAAGCTAATCCTTTACACGGTGATGAAGCATCCGTGCATTAGTGAACATGATCTTGTCTCTAGTATGCCACTGTTTTGCAAGCGAGATTGCTGGGACTTGATTGATGGATTCCGTGTGAATGGTGTGCTTCAGATCCGACTGTCCGCAAAACCATTGACCACTACACTATTCAGTGAGAACGAAAACGTCGATGATACTGGACTCGATGCCTTGCTTTCAGGCGTCGACACAACATCCTTCAATCTAGAGGCTTGGCGCCAGGAAACTTCCATCGGTTCCGGCTTTACATATAACGAGCAGATACAGGTTTGCTATTACTTGAAACCTAATTGTTTGAGTCAAATTCCCGTGGTTCATGAATTGCTTAAAAACCATTTAGAGTCAATTCGAAAGAAAGTGACGTAGAGAGATGCAGTGCAGTGCAGTAGTAGTGTATAACCGTGACACATACACTGTTGTTGCAGCCAACATGTCTTGTCACTTTTGTATATTTGTATATGCTCTTATAAAAATCAATTAATAAATACATACATATCGTTTTTATGGGATATATCCCAACAAAATGAAATATTTTCATTAAAAAATGCAGGAGCATTTCATCATCATGATTTTTATTACTGTACAAATTATATGTACACACCACCACCTTTATCAGTTAAACACGAAATCACATCTCACTGACTTCTCCGTCTTCATCTTTCTCTTCAGCAGCCTTAATTGCCTTCTCTCTCATTTCCTTCCAATGCTGCAACAACTTTTGAGGATCAGAGCCATGGGTTGAAAAATCTAATTTTCCTTTCGAGGATACTACAATACCCGACTCTCCATCTAGTACAACTAATGTCGGGATCCCACGAATTCCAAATCGATGACTTAAATGTCTAGTAATGCTTTTATTCTTCATTGGGATTGCCTTCCAGGGCATGTATCCCAAGCATGTCTCAAAGCGCTTTTCATAGCACTTCCTGTCAGAGGCTACGTAAATAATCTCAATGCTATCCTCACCAGCTACCTCCTTCACATCATTATAAATATCAATCAGTTTTGGTGTTAATCCGGTACTCGGGGATCCCCAATGTCCAGAGAAATCAACCACATCTACATCCAATACAATAGGCAACATCACGACCACAGAAGGCGCGTATTAAGATGAATTATACGTATAAACTGACGCGGTATGATTTAAACAAATGGGACTTACAAAGAACAACAAACATCTTATTTGATAGCGCTACAGATATTGGTATATCACTGCCATGGGCACTGCTAGACAGCGTTTTTCCTAGAAGCTTTGCACACCACGCAGGAGCTGGTATCGATTTTTTCTTTATTTTATGCTTCTTGTGTCGGATAGAGAAGACTAAAGCGATTGACGCGACTCCTGCAGATATAATTAGTATCGATTTCCACGACATATAAATACGTTGTGCGGTTAATTTCAAATAATTGCTATATCAAGCACCTGTTGAAGTGGGGTAGCACTGATTCAAGAGAAAAGGAGTGTTTGTTTATCTAACACATAAATTATCAACACGAATTATTTACATTTGCTAAATCATATATTGACACCTAATTTATGAGGTCATTAGCGCCAGCTCACTCAATTGTACTATTGGATCATTAACTTGCTGTCTCTCTTACTTTATCCTTCTCTTCCACACTCCACTCTATATCATATACTGTAGCAGTAGTTGGCTCTGATTACATAACACTCCACCATCCTTAATCGCTAGTAAACGGAGGCTACATTGTTCTTACAAACACCGTATAAATTCTATTTTCACCTAACTAATCACCCCCTTTGTGTACAGACCACGTACAGTAGTATCCCTTTACTCCTCCTCCTTGTAGACCTCCTCCTTGTGCTCGTCATCCTTCTCCGGTGTAGAATGAGCGGCCTTCAAATGCTGTCTTAAGCTACAAACTCTAACACATTGATAGGAGCATCCAGGCTCTTGACATGCATATTTCTTCTTCTCCGCATGAATCAAAGAGTGTTGCTTTAACTTACTAGCAGTGTAACATTCGTACTTACACCCGATGTGTTCACATTTGAAAGGTTTCACCTTTGAGTGAATCATCACATGCTGTTTCAAATCACCAGATCTAGCAGAACGATAGCCACACCCAGGTTCCTCACATAGAAACGGTTTCTCCCCAGTATGAATCTTCATATGTCTACGTAGCTTACTTGGTTGCGCAAAACGGCTACGACAACCAAATTCCTGACATTTGTAAGGTTTTTCTCCAGTGTGAGTCATAATGTGCTGTTTCAAGTGGCTAACTGTAGTGCACCGATAGCGACACCCTGGTTCTTCGCATGCATACGGTTTCTCCCCAACAGAATGTGAGGAAATTAAATGATTCTGTAATTGGCTGGTTCTGGCACATCGATACCAACACCCAGGTTCTTTACATGCGAAAGGCTTCACCTTTAAATGCACAAGTGAGTGCCTATTCAACTTACTCTTTTGACTGCATCGGTATGTACATTCTTCAACTGGACATTTGAAAGGCTTTTCTCCTGTGTGAATCATTGTGTGGCTCTTCAGATCGCATTGATAGTTACATTTATACGCACAGCCTGGATATTCACATGAAATTTTCTTGGCTTTTGGCATATTTTCTAATTACAACAGTTAGTTATGTTTGATATACACTCCCGATTGCCTCAAAAATTGGCAATTCTTTCTTTTCTGTGTTCTGTGTTCTGTGTTCTGGCCACTGTTGCGGGGACTACTGGAGTAGTTATCAATGCTGGAATAGCGTTGGAGTAGTTGATAGAATGTTGGTATTGAATTGTTTTTGTAATCACTGACGAGTGAATGTCAATAGAATGAATATGAAAATATACTATATTTGTTATCTAAGTTGAAATAGTACGCTTGAGCGAGCTGAGTAGAGTTTGTTTTACACTACCATGGCCTGTTGACCTGGCTACTACTAGAGCTGTCCCAGTACTTTTGGACTGTTACTCTAATTTATGAGTTTTGATCATATATTCAATTTATTTTACTTTAATCCATAATTTTACAAATCTTTTATGCACTTGAATTCGTAAGCTCTTCGCCCTCAATTTCTCGTTTCAAATCTATGAGTCCTTTTTTCATTTTAATTCCTCTTTTCTCGGCCTTCACAAACAGAGCAAGATACTTATCTTGTAATTCTGCACTCTCTTTTGTAACCTCTGTTAAAGTTGTCTTCTGCTCCAGTAAAGACGACTATAGATTGAGTGAATCCCCCCCCCACACACACACATAAAATATCCAAACAAATTCAGTTACAGAGCACAGAGCCACTACTACTACTCTACACAACTAAGAGAACTAGAACACATCCACGTGCACGTACCTCCATCTGATGCAATGATTTCACCGATTCGTCTCGCTTATCAACAATCTCATTCAACTTATTTCTCTTTTCTTCTTGATCTGTCTGTAACTGAAGTATTCTAGCCTGTAGTTCCTCCTCCTTCTTCTTCATACTGTCAGGGGCAATTTCAAACATCGTTTTGATTTCATTCACTGCCGCAAGCACAGTCTTCCTCTGCACACTGTTCTTGGCAATAAGTTTCTCTCTGGCTATTATATCCCGTTTCAATGTTTCTGTAAGTTGAGAAACAGAAACAGCAGCTGATTCACTACGTCTCCGACGGGGGGCATGAGTTGTCTGTGCCAATTTGTTCTTTGATGTAGAATTAACTCGAGATGATTGCGTCCGGCGTAAACTTTTCGATAAATTAGCTATAATCAACAACGGGTTCAGAATTTACGAGGAGAAATTTGTTAGTGATGCAGAGATTGTTTCTACATATTACATAATGAGGGTAAAATTTCGAGGGTAAATTAGTGTAAAAATCATCATGACTTACCAGGAGAGGGACGCAATGATTTGCTACTACTACTGCCAACCCCACTACCAATTATATTACCACGTTTTCGTGGACTATCGAATCCTAATCGACCTTTTACACTATTCAGTGAAGGATTATCACTTATTGATGACATAGGAGTTTTTGCATGGCGAATACTATAAATGTATATTCGAATATATATATTTACCATGGTGACGAAACAAAAGCAAAAAAAACGCGGTTGAAAGCAGTGTACGTGAACTTGGTTAGTATGGTGCCCATTCTCACAACGCAGAGAATCTAGGAAAACCTTAAAATGTTATGAAAACAAGCAAAAGCATACTATGGTTTACTACATACCCACGATCTCGTCGGATTGTACCCAAATGTGATGTATTCTTCGTGCTGTGCTTCCTGCTTGGGACTTTAACTTTACTCACTCTACCATAACTCTGTTCTTTGGGTTTAAATACAGTGGTGTTTCGTCTACCGGTGTAAATTTCAAGTTCAGGTGTCGCGGCATCTGTTGAACAATCTGATTTTGCAGAACATGGGGTTCGCATGATCTTCTCGGCGGTAGTCTCGTGTTCTCCTGTTCCGAGAAACGAATATGAAGAGTGAAGAAGAAGAGGTGGCATCAACAAAAATTTGAATCTTGAACACACACATATACAGCATATGTGAAATTGTAAATACTTCATCATTGCATATATTTGAAAATATGAGCCTGTGGAATCACCTTTCGTTGGAGTACGCATAACCTTCGTGTTGGTGGATTCATCAAACATTTCCACCAAGTACTTATCATCAATGAACTCATCTGATTAAAAACGTACATAATTAATAGCAGGATACATTACTTCATTAGCTTACAATCAAAGCAAAAGTTTCGAAAAACCAATAAAACCCAGAATGTAGATACAAAGTATTAACTTTCCTACAACAAACTTACCCTTCTCTTCAGTTTCATAACTTAAAGATAAAGCATTTTCCTCGTCAGAAGTATTTTTACTTTTCACCTTATCCGCACTCCCATCAGAGTTTACAAACACGGCTACACCCTTAGAGCCAATCGATGAGGTAGTGGATCGCAGTGTCGAGGAATGACTCGAAGTAGAAGTAGAGCTATTTATTGAACGGGTGGACCCTCGTGACGCTAAATAATCTTCAAATGTTGAGACTGGGGGCATTGCAGAGGTACTCGTTGTCGATGAGGTAGTTCGGTCCATCGACAGCAAGTCATCATCCACTTCCACAACATTTGTTGTCCCTTCTCTTAATACTTCCACAGCATCAGCAGATACTCGATCTTCGTCTCTGAGTGACATTGATGCCAACATTGAAACCTTCAACACTGGAATCTCATCAAACGAGATACAATCAAAAATTGAATTTACACCACCCATGACAAAAACCTGCTGCATAGACTCAACATATGTCACGGTGTGACCTTCCATATGTGGAACCTTCATCGCCTCGGCTTCATCTGATATTAAAGGTCTCCACAATCTACACGCAATATCAAAACCATAAACATCATTCAATGCTGATTTATTGTAGCCTCCAATAACAATAATCCAATCCGCATCATGCAAATACACGGATCCATGCTTGTATCTCGGAGCAGGCGCTCCTCCATGATCATCACCTTCTGTTGCTTCGACATTGACAGGTGACCATTGCCCCGTCTTTAAATCCAATTGATGAAAATCTCCTAACGGGGTTCCACCGTCCACCGCAAGCACGCCCCCGAACATGTATACTATCTCCTTGGAACGATCCACAACCGCAGTGTGAGAATGACGTTCCCCTGGAATATCATGATGAAACAATTTATCGGAAGCCACGCCATCCGATGCGGCATATACTAGTAACGGATCATCCCATGACATGGTGTTTAAATTGTAAATCAAATGAGATATAGGCATGGAGTGTTCAAATACAGTTCCTCCAAGAATGTGGAGCAAACCAGAGGTACCAAGAGTCGCGGAATGAAAGGCAAATGAAGGAATCATCATCAAGGTGTCTGTGTTATTAGGAATGGTCGCATTATCATCTGAGGACCCTCCTGCTGCTAACAATGGTGGTGAGTATACACAAGTCCAAGACCAGTTTTCAACATCCAATACGTAGACATCGTTTAGCCTTGTCCCATCGGCAGTCTTACCACCTGTTGTTTTGCTCATTACAGGTACAAATACAAGAGTGTTTATAATGTAGCAATGTGAGCATTAATCACATAAATATCACCCAAATTTTTATCGTAAAGACTGTACGTAGCAGCAGTGTGTAGCAGCTCTATATCTAGTCTAGTAGTAGCTCAGAACAGTACTCTACGTGGTAGCATCCAGTCACTCACTAACCTGCGATAATAATTTTATTTTCATAAACTGTTGCACTATGTTGATACCGAGCACATGGTCCTTCGTTAATCACATGTTGCCTATTCCATTCCATAGTGCTGACATTCAAAACATAGACGTCGTTGTCAGGTGTCACTGCTCCCATTCCACCAAACATCACAATACTATTCAAACAGTCAACATATGAGCATGTATGGTTCTGTCTTGGATGCGGGATATCGCCAGAAGCATCCAATAAATCCCAGGTTAACATAATTTGTCCTTGTAATTTTCAAATTTCAATTCGTCAGATCAAATGAGAGGAAAATCAGCATTTCAGGGATTTAAATGTAAATTAAGGGAGTTATTAGAGATTTATAGTACTCTAATGTATAGTTGAGTGTATCAAAATAGTCATTTATAAAGTTAACATACGATAACAATGCTTTCCCTCGTTCGAAGGAAGGTAGATTAGTGTTGGCCTAGGGCTAGGGGCTGAGTCTGCCGTTTCATGTTTCACTTGTATGCAATTCGCAATGGGAGGTAACGCTTCACAAGAAGATACAACTGAGATGAAATTACCAGATGCACCCTTCCATGATACTATAGCATACACAGAAAATAGTGAAGGTAAATACAGATGGTAAAATAATTACAGTTTGTTCACAGCTGACATTTTCAACATCAACTTTCACAGGTAAAATACATCGATATGGAGATGATTATGCAGTGGTTCCAACAATAACAGAAACAAAAACATCAGCAACTAAAAAGATATGGGCGGCCAATGTTAAGACAGATGATAAACTAAAAGTTGCAAATGTTGTTGAAGTAGGTTGGGGAGGTGGAGGTAGGAATCGGAGAAGACCTTCTGTGTCAAATTTCACGGTAGCAACAGCAGGAGTGATTGTCAAGGCTGGCCCCAAGAACAACGATTACGATGGAAAAGTATTATTTGTCAAGAATGTGAGGTAGAAACTGTGTAAATATTGAAATGTAACATATTGAATTTTGTAGAGAAAGTTTTTACAAATGAATCGATTTTCTTCATCATCTAAATTGTGTATTATATACTTCATTATATCAGAAAAAAACTAATTACATGATTGGGTCATCTAAGTGATCAAATAATTTAACACCCTGTGCAGCAGCGACAGTGTGCATGTCCTTATCTCCACGACCACATAAGTTGATGAGAATATCCTGATCATGTGGCAAGGTAGCGGCCAATTTGATACCATAAGCCAAAGCATGACTTGGTTCCAAAGCTGGTATGATACCTTCTACCTTAGATACTTCCAATAACGCGGTCAATGCCTCCTTATCAGTCACACTAACATATTCTGCGCGAAGAGAGTCCTTCAAGAAAGCGTGCTCTGGACCAACTCCTGGGTAATCCAAACCAGCGCTGATACTATGAGTCTCCGTGATCTGCCCCTCAGGGTTTTGAAGTAAGTAGGTTTTTGTTCCGTGAAGTACACCTGGTTTACCAGCGCTCAAGGTTGCACTATGGCGTTCAGTGTCTACACCATCACCACCAGCCTCTACTCCCCAAAGCTTCACATCCTTGTCCTCAACAAAACCAGCGAACATACCAATAGCGTTACTTCCTCCACCCACACAGGCGATAACATGATCGGGGAGTTTGCCACACTGTTCTAGCATCTGGGCACGTGACTCGCGTCCGATAACACTCTGGAAATCCTTCACAATCAAGGGGAAAGGATGGGGACCAATGGCTGATCCAATGATGTAGTGGGTGGTGTCAACATTGGTTACCCAATCACGAAGAGCCTCATTGATGGCATCCTTCAAGGTCTTAGATCCAGCAGATACACCTCTAACCTCGGTTCCTAACATTCTCATTCTGAAAACATTTAAACTCTGGCGCTTCATGTCCTCTTCTCCCCTGGCCAGCAGAAAACCCAATATGCAACACTCCGGTGTATTTATGCGCGATATTTGGGTCTAGTTTCGTGCTCCCAAGTACGTCTGGGAATAACCAAGTCCATGAGTCAGTGCCTACCATACCAAGATCATAGGCACGAGATAAGAGCTTTGGTATA